>Ga0214545_1003370_pt1 | contig 30590 bp, 27 predicted proteins | sample CNSS4metaG_FD_160064 | JGI IMG/M metagenome (GOLD analysis project Ga0214545, IMG submission 160064) | Root nodule microbial communities from cowpea collected in UCLA plant growth center, Los Angeles, California, USA - CNSS4 | ecosystem: Host-associated > Plants > Roots > Nodule | place: USA...
AAATCAGTTTATATATCCGATACGGTTCCAGTATATATTCATGTAAATTGTTTTATTTTTTTTATTTTTTTCTGTTAATTATTTTAAAATTTATTTGTTTTCAATTTTTTAATAATAATTTTTGAAATAAAAGAAATACTAATATATATTATGTTTTCTGATTTTTTTCATTTAATATATTAAAAATAAATAAAATTAAAAAATAATTAATTTTGGAACAAATTAAATTAATTAAAAAAAAAAAAATATATATATATATATATATATATATATATATATATATATATATTTAAAATCCTATAAGTACATATTACGGATTTCGGTATTTGATAATTTTTTTGGGTGAATTTCAAAATTTGATAATTTAATTTATCAGATTTCGAAATGCAGTTGGATAATTTTATTAATCGGATTTCGAGAAAAACTATTGATGTTGTTCTACGATGTCGTAGCGGAAATCGCAATAGATGGTGAAAAAAAAAACCGCAGGAATGAAAAAGAACACCATGTTAGCAAAAGGAGGGGGGCAACACCGAAGGAAGCATAAACATAAAACGGTTCAAGTTCAAATTTGGAGGAAGAAAAGCAAAAGGGATCGAAGAAAGGGATGGAGGGGAGTTCTGGGTCAGGAAGAGCTTCACTGGAACCCACAAAGTCCACAAGACACACAACGCATCATTCATAATCACACAAACATCTTATATTCTTTAGAATACAGGAAAACAAAAAGTAATAACTTCTTAATTAGAAGAACTGACATAGAGTTAACCTTCTTTTTACAATAGATATGGTTGGTATATTAATTATTCATGGTTCTTGCTGGCTATAAGAGTTGCACATAACTCACATGTATGCCTTCAGCCTTATTCTGTAGATAGTACAACAAGCATGGATAACTAATACTAATCAAATCACATAACTTTCTTCTTTAGAAATGCCCAATTAGCTTCACTTTTGTCTGAAGGAACCCTAAGAAATGGTCTTCCTCCTTTTTCCATAGATTTCTGTTTCAGACGATGCTGTCTTTCTCCATACAAAATATCAGCAAGCCTTCAAAACAACATATAACATTAATTTCCCATAAAAATAGAATTAGATTTATGTGTAACCACGGAAACCTAACTAAAATTAATAATTGAGTAAATTAAAAGATTATTTTTCATTTTTTCCACCTGTCAAGAGCCTCAGCATTTGTTCCTACGCCTTCTTCTACACAGAAACTGTCCAAATTGATCTTCTTTACTTTTTCTTCTAAAAGTTCTTTCCCAGCCTCTTCAAGACCCTCCATGTTTTCTTTTGCAACATTAATCATGTCTGTGAGAGCAGGATCCAATTCGTATTCCTGTCATCCATTACTAGATTAGTCAATTATTCACAGATAAACAATTCAAACCAATAAATAATTTTTAAGAAAGTGTTACGGAAAGATGAAAACCTATTACGACCATTAAATAAAAAGAAACGTATACCTGAATTCTAAGGTAGTTAATGGTAGGTTTTCGGAAGAGTGAACCATGATAGTATTCATTCATGGAGGTTGTTGCACGATCAAGAAAAATGATCAAAGGAATAAGCCATGTTTGATTGCTCCATGTGGCAGCCATTTCAACATTGAAAATCTGCTGAGTTTCTGGTGTTCCAGTTCCCAAAGACAAAACAACTATTTTGGAATACTTATTGTGTCGTAGTACTTCACTCACTGTTGCTCGAGTCTGATCAAAAGTATAAGTATATATAAGTATCCATGCATCATAATTTACATCTAATTATTGAGTTGTAGTTTCAAATTTCAAATTCTCTAATAACACAACTAACTATCCAAGTTTCTATGCACCCAAAAAACTTATTGAGTTGTAGTTATCCCTCTCAAATCAACTCTTTATGTTTATAATAACTTTGTGCATTTTCTTTATATTACTCGACTTTGAAGGATACCCACTAAAAACCAAGAGTATTTTGTATATTTAGTTATAAATTTAAAAGACTTTGATATTGATCTAAAACCTCTAAATTTTTAAAAAGTTTAGAATCCTGTTCTAATACTCTAATCAGTTCTCTTACCCCTTTAAATCATGGTACAATTTTAATAAAAGATTAATAAAAAATTGTGAGATTTAAGATTCTGAAGATCCTTAACCACTGAAGATCATGTGTGGAGACTGTACTATCACCAATTATTCTATGGCTCCAATAAAATGTATAGTAAAAAAAAAAAATCTTCGTTGAATGATATATATTATTCAACACCATTCACCGGTCTTAATATGAATATAATTTGTTTTCCTTTTATCAACAAAAGTTCAATATGATTATTTTAACAGTTAAATTGTTTTGGTTGACTATTAAAATAACTTCTTTTGTCAATAAATTAAAAGTTCAACATGATTGTGTTAACTCCCAGACTACGTTAGTTGAATATTGACCTACTTTTTGTTTGATTGATACTCATAATGGAATATTTTAAAGAATATATAATAAATACTTGTGAAGATTTAAAATCTAGGTTTTTAAATAAAATTTATTAGAAACTATATGAGAAGTTATAAGTAACAAATTTTATAAATATCAAACTTGTATTTTACAATAAAGATTAAACTTATAGATATTATATATTTCTTAAGCATGTAATTCATAAATGAATGAGTAGTTGTTATGGTTTTTCGGTCTTTTTGGAAATTTAAAACTTTCTTTAGGAAGACTTAATGTGAAAGTTTTGGCTACTGAGCATGCTTATGTGTTGATTATACGTCTTACAGGAAGATGAAGGAAGTATATGAAGCTTTTATGGAATTTAAATGCTCTTATATTTATATAGAAGATAATCATTGTGTAGAAAAATCGTTATCTTAAATTATAAGATAAAATATAGTATAAATAATATTCTTCTATGTCATATAGAATTTATTTTTATTTTTTTATAAAGATATCAATTACCTTCATACTTGTTTAATTTAATTTTTATTTGGAGTTTCTCTCTGTAATTTAAGTTTGGTTTGATCCCATATACTTTTTGCTTTTGTTTTCTTATAGTAAATTTATCCAAATAAAAATATTCGAATAAGTTGATATTAGACATCATTGTCTTTGCATTAAAATTTTATTAAAAAAATTTAAAAGGGGAACACATAAATAACACATAAAAATATTATGACAGGTATATAAAAGATTTTTTATGTGAACTCTTATAGACTTATAATGAATGTAATTTTGGTGTCATAATCTCTTATGACATGTGTTGATAGACTTGAAATAGAGACACTTGACATAGAAAGTCTAAGTTTATATGACATGTTGACATAATAGGTAATATTTCCAAACTTGTCATTGTAAGTTAGATGTTATTATGTTAAATATATCAATATTAGACAATGATATTTTAATTTTTTTTTTTACTTATTTTTAACCCATTATTTTAATTATTATTAGATCATTATATTACATCATTAAAAAAATTAAAATAGATTATTTAATAATAATAAAATAATGAGTTAGAAAAAGATAAAAAATGAATTAAAATATTATAATCCATCGATATTTATCATAATTAGTAAGACTTATTATTATAAGTAAGGCTTATTATGTTATGTGTGATTAAACCTAACATATTACATCCCACTTATTATGATAGTTATTGTTAGATCTCACATAATAAATCTAACTCAATTATGTGTCCTTATGACTTCAAATATGGGTTTTAGAAATTTTTTAATCTAGAGTAGAAAAACATTTATTTTGGCAACGCTACTTCCCATATGATTTTTTTTCTTTGGGTATATATATGTATATAAAAGAAAAAAATGACCAAAATCAAATGCTTAGAACAAATCCACCAAAGGTGTTTCAATTCCCTTGTCAGAACAGCAAGCAACTAGGTTTAATTAGAACTGAAATAGATTTAACCTTGTTTTTACAAAAGGGACATGCTTGGTATATTATTCGTGGTTCTTGCTTGCATATATAACATATATATGGCTTCAACCTTATTCTGTAGATAGTACAACAAGCATGGATAACTAATACAAACTCATACAAATGAAATCACATAACTTTGTTCTTTTGAAATGCCCAATTAGCTTCAGTTTTGTCTGAAGGAACCCTAAGAGTTTCAAGAAATGGTCTTCCTCCTTTTTCAGTAGATTTCTGTCTCAGACGATGCTGTCTTTCTCCATACAAAATATCAGCCAGCCTTCATAACAACAGAAAAACATTAATTCCCCACAAAAATAGAATTAGATATTATGTGTAACCTCGGAAAAAACCTAACTAAAATTAATAATTGAGTAAATTCAAAAGAATATTGTTCAATTTTTTTGCACCTGTCAAGAGCCTCAGCATTTGTTACTACGCCTTCTTCTATACTGAAAGTGTCCAAATTGATCTTCTTAACTTTTTCTTCTAAAAGTTCTTTCCCAGTCTTTTCAAGACCGTCCATGGTTTCTTTTGCAACATAAGTCATGTCGGAGAGAGCATAATCCAAGTTGTATTCCTGTCATTCATTACTTTACTCACTTCTTCACAGATAAACAATTCAAACCAATAAATCATTTTTAAGAAAGTTTCCAAAATATTAGTATAATTTTGAAAACTAATTTTAGTCGTAATGTTACTTTCTATGGGTAAACAGAAACGTTAGTACTCCTCTAGGTAAACTTTTTTAAAGTTTAATTATGTGAGGGAAGGAGGAAATTTTCCTTTTTAATCAAATTTACTGCATTATAATGAATGCGTTGTCAAATGACATTTTTTATGTTTAACAAACATTTTCCTTAAATAAAAAGAAATTATACCTCGATTCGAAGGTACCTAATGCTAGGTTGGAAGCCTCCGAAGACAGAACCATGATAGTATTCTGTCATGGAGATAGTTGCACGATCAAGAAAAACGATCGCAGGAAGAAGCCACTCCAAAGCGTTCCATGAGGCAGCCGAGGTAGCATTACTGTCGTCCTCAAATTCTATTGATCCAGTTCCCAAAGACAATACAAGTATTTTGGAATACTTATTATTATGTCGTAGAACTTCACTTACCGTTGCTCGTGTCTGATCAAATTAAAAACTTTATATTATTAAACTTCATACATGCCATGCATCATAATTTAGATGTAATTTTAACATATTTGTAATCAATGACGAAATTAATTTACCGGATTCCCATTTACTAGATCATTACTAATGCTACTCAAGTCTGCACCACTAATCATATTGAACTCAACACCATCATTCTTAAAATAGTAAGGTGGCAGAAGAGTGGGTGCTGCTGAAGCCAATATGCATATATCCGACAACAAGGCATTGAAGTAGGGATACTTCTCTACCTGCATCACCAAAACTTTTATGTTAATTATTTTTTCTTTTAGTAAAGAAAATTATACCATATGCATATGCTGCTAACCTTGTAGTTTGAGAATATAACTGGCTTTTGTCTCTTGATGTCGAAAGTTGGGATTACAACATTAGTCAGTGTTTGACTAAGTCGTGTATCCTTCAACACTTCACGAGTTATGTTATGTAAAAACTCCCCATCGAATTGGGGACCGTTTCCAGGTCTGCATGTTGGTGGTTTCATCATCACAGACACAAAGAAAAACATGTTATTATTAGTTGCTGTTAATATTTCATATTGATGATGTTCTGAGAATATTAATGTTATTATACCTAGATGAATTGAATACATGAGGGCCATTTTGTTTGTAGAAGTCTACTATTTGTGCAGGAGTAAAGGCACCACGAGTAGGATCATCAGGGCTTGCGGTCGCTAACATAGCTGTTATGAGTGCACCAGTGCCACTTCCTCCTATCACATCAAAATAATGTGCTAAATCTGCATTTGGATCCTTAGCCTGCAACTCAACAAAATTCAATTAACCTCAAACATTTTTCATTCATACATGCCATTTCAATACATATGCATAGTATGAACAACGTAAGAATGAACCTTAAGAGCCTTATCTAAGTGCTCAAGAACAGTTGCTGGAAGAATCCCCTTGATACCACCACCATCAATGCTCAGAATAGTTAATATGTCTCCATGGTGAGATGGAGGTAGTTTTGGGGTACTGAATCCACCCATCAGTTGCCCAGCAAAGAGCAAAAAAAAGAAAAGAAAATGAGCCATTAATTGCTTCACAAGGTAGGATATAGAATTGGTAGAGAAAGTTGTGTGTGTTTGTGCAGAAATGGTAAGGGTATTTAAAGACATATTTGGAGGATAGTGTTGGAATAGAAAGAAGCTACAGATAGATGCATATAGCACGTTTTTTCAGATAACGTTGGCCATGGATTACTCTACCCGTGATAATGGTGCTGCAAACGGATGAGGCTGAAATCTCATGGTCCAGCTTGGGGCTATTCTCGAGCTGGATTTTTTGGGGATCCGGGACCGTGATGAAGCTGATGTTTTGCTATCAAGCTAAGTCTAACATTTGCCATGTGAACTATATACATTAAAACAAATTAGTTAAACTGGAGGTAACTTTTTATTAAATAGTTATAGTACCTTACGGTCTATTGACATCCTAACTAGACCAAGCGGCTTAAGGATAAGCGGTGAAAGGCTGCCCGCTACAGACGAACGATCCCTTAGGTTATTGATGTGACAATTTCTTCGGAGTGATTTGAGGGAGCTCATGACACGAACAGCCACCGCCGTTCATTCTAGTGGGATTTTGTCGTCAACATAATTATGGGGCCTCCGACAGAATGCACGACCCTCCGGTCGGGTAGCTGCACCAAAACCAAATCAGTAACTTAAAAGTAAATTAAAGTAATACAAGTCACTAATCAAATTTAAAAAGCAATTGAGCCATGATTAAGAAAACCTTAATCATAGACCCATGTCAAAAACTATAAATAGGACCCCAATGTAAGTTGGTGAGAACTTTTACTTCGCATTTATTACAACATTAATTGCACTTACCTGAACGGATTTGAACTGACTTAAGCATCGAAGCCTTATAGACAGGTACCCCGATCATCTGGACAACCGAGCGGAAAAGGAGAAAATGAGAACGAACGGGAGAGAAAGCTAGGAGAACAAACGGTAGAAGCTATTACGAGAAGAAGATAGGCAAATTGAGTGTTTAAGATAAGTGCTAGGTCCCCATACCTGAAATAGTTATATTAGTTAAATCTTGTCAATCTTGTGAGTTTAGAATAAACAATCAAAAATAGATTTCTATTCTCATTTAAAAATATACATGTAAGCTTGTTAATTTGGTTGTTTAAATACATGTAAGAAAATAACAACAAAAGCTCAAATGGCGAGACTCAACCCATGGGTCAATTTTATTTGAGTCAGTCTCATGTCATGATAGACAGCGTTGGGAAAGACCCAAGTCAAGTAGATCGTCTGGGTTGGGTCTAGATCAAATTGTGTTTAGATCAAGTGAAGATTGGTAGAATTCGTAATTGGGTTAAATTGAGCTCACATCGGATATAACCGAGTTGAACCCACAAAAGGTCAAGTTGAGCTGGGTGCACCTTAGGCCGAGGTGACTTGGACACATCTCAAATTGAGTTGAGTATAGTCATTCTAGTCTAATCAAGATAAGTGAAGTTGGACCCATGTTAGACCCGGTCAAGTTGAGTATAGTCATTCTCACCTTCATGAATCACCCACGACGTCATCACAAACTACTCTACACATCTACATTCGTCAACGTCAGAAAACACGAATCTACAGCAAGAACGAGCGACAAAGACACTTTGGTGGTTCTAAATAACGCATCAGAGGTTCAATTTGAGGACGAAGAGGAACAGTGTTGAAATTTGCAATTTGGAGACCTAAATAAGATATATGGCCTCGGTTCAATTAATAATCAAGGCCTAAAGTGGATATTGCCTCGGTCTTGTTCTACTCGAGGCCAAAAACTCTACTGCCAATGACATTTTTCAAATTTTGAGGAACTTTGATGCCTTATAGGCTTGGTTGCCTTTTAACTGAAACAGAAAAGCCCATATAGGCTTCGATTGCCTTTTGACCAAGGCAGAAAAGTTCAAAAAATTGCAAAAATGCCACTGCGTGCTTATAGGCTTCGATTTTGCTATAACCGAGGCTTGGCTCAAATAAGTCTAGCACACCTCTAACTACGTTGAATTAGGTGTACCTCGAGTTGAGGCAAGTCAGGTCCGCATCAGGCAAAGTCAAGTTAAGTCAAGTTAGAGCCACGTCTGACTGATTCGTGATAAGCGCACATTAGGCGCACATTAGGTTGTATAGAGTCAGCCGACCTTTGTCTTAGTCAACTTAGACCACCTTTGACCAAGTTAAGTTAGGACTACCTCAAGTGAGTTATGTTAGGTCTAACCTACCTTGAGTTGAGTTAGTTTCAACCCATTTTGACCAAGTTAGTTCGATCCCACCATGGGCCAAGTAAGGTCGAATGGACTTTGGACCAATCGGTTTGAACAACCTCAAACTAAGTTAATTTCAAAATTTTTTCTATATGTATTCCGTCTTAGTGTCTAAGTTACACATATGTTTTCCTTAATAAGTTCAATACGGGATTCCTTAGAGTATTAAATGTTACTCAAACTCAATTGCATCTTAATAGCTGTACTTCCATTCTGTTAATTTTTTTCATTTAATATATTAAAAAATAAATAAAATTAGGAAATAAATAAAGTTAAAAAATAATTAATTTTGAAACAAATTAAATAAAATTAAATAATTTAAATTTAAATTATATATATATAATTAATATCCTATAAGTACATATTACGGATTTCGGAATTTGATAATTTTTTTGGGTGAATTTCAAAATTTGATAATTTTATTTATCAGATTTCGAAATTCAGTTGGATAATTTTATTAATCGGATTTCGAGAAAAAACTATTGATGTTGTTCTACGATGTCCTAACCGAAATCGCAATAGATGGTGAACAAAAATATAGCGCAGGAATGAAAAAGAACACAATGTTAGGAAAACGAGGGTGACAACACCGAAAGAAAAGAAAAGAAAAGCATAAACATAAAACGGTTCAAGTTTGGAGGAAGAAAAGCAAAGGTGGGACATACGCACGCACAGGTAACTTCAGCCAACACTATAAAATCAAGCGGATCGAAGAAAGGGATGGAAGAGAACTTTTTTTTCTTGAGGGTTGCACTTTGTCATTCTAAAATTTCGCAACGCAAATCGTAACTGGACAATGCACAAAAATATAAAAATTTTAAAATGATAAGATTTTGGATTTTTCACTGTTTTATATTCTGAAAATCTACAAATAAATAAATAGTAAAGATAAATGTATGCTCTACCAAATTGGATTTTGAGTTCTGATTACGTGTAAGGACGATGTTAGTATTTTACAACGTTCATAGTAGAAATTCGATATTTTTAATTAAATATTAAAAAATGTGTTTTATTAAAATGTTTATTTTTTTCTTAATACAGAAAAAAAAAATTTAACTTTTTATGTCCGACAAAGATTGACTCCGCTTCTCCGAATTTTTATCCATCCATAATAAAAAAATACAAACGTACGTAAACATAACAAAAGAAAGATAAACTAACATGAAAGCACATAACTTTTAGTTTAAAACTACAGCATATACTTTATTATCATAATTTATTAACATAATTAATTTACACTCTGTTTCCAACACAATAATCCATACAATAGCAAACATTGTATCAACCTAAGATTTCAAAGTGGGTAAGCCCGTTAGTCCGAAAAAAAAAAGGGTCAGGTTGAAATTTCTATCCCATCAATTTATTGTAATTTGATTTGTCCAGTCCGTCAGCTTAGTGGATCAAAATTTCCAATCCGTTCTTTTTTTTATGTTTAAAATTAAAAATAATTAAAAAATGATACTTTTTAATATTATATAAATAAATTTTTATATACAAAATAGATGTATAAAAAAATTTAAAAAGTTAAAAAAAAAAGAGGTACCAATCCGTCGGCTCGCCAGCTTGCCCTAATATGAAATGAATTATAATAGAAAAACGATATTCTGACTCCCTCTTTATGACAACATTTTTAATCCCTGACGTGGTACAATTGACATGGAAATAAGATTTTATTAAATTATTTTTTTAAAATACACGGTGACAATTGAAGGGTGAGAAATTAAAAGTGAAGAGAAGGAGAAATGCGTTTTCTCTTGCGCAAACCCTTTCGAAATGGGAAAGTTCTTCAATCAATGAGGTTAATCGTGTTTTCTCTCGTGCACACCCCTTTCCAACTGTATTTGTTCTTCAAGCAATGAGGTGGGTGACTTTATCTTCTTTGACCTCGTCCTCAAATCAAATCGACGAGAGGGTGAGCGTATTGCCCCTTCTCCAACTTTTGTTGTTGTTCTTAAACCCTAACGGAAACTCATTTTGTTCAAGGATTTCTGTTGTCGTTGGAGTGGCGTTAGGGTTGTGGCTTCCTTCTAGATATGTGAACTGAATTTTGTGGACCAATTCTCTCCAATCAATTTTTTATTACGTTCAATATACCTTCCACATATGTTATGAAGGTCATGTAATTCACTGCAACTGGTTTACATGTTCAGTCCCTAACCACAGGCCACAGTTCATATTGTTGTGCAAAAATTAACAGACAGATCACCATGTAATACATCAAGGGTCACCAGTTAATGAATTCACAGTTATCATGTATGTGAGGTGGGAGTTGTGGACCAATTATCCTAGAGCAATTTTTATAAGGAATGAATATACCTTTCATACACGTTGTTAAGGTCTTGTAATACATAAAAAAAAGTTTACATGTGGGCTTCCTTAAAAAAGAGCAATCATTATACTGTTATTCAAAAAGTATTTGGCAGGTCACCAGTTAATATGTCAATGGTCATCAATAATTCAATCCAGAGTTTATATATATATGAACTAAATTTTATGGACCAATTCTCTCCCACCAATTTTTATTATATTCAATATACCTTCCACATATGCTATGAAGGTCATGTAATTCATTACAACTGGTTTACATGTTTAGTCCTTAACCACAAGCCACAGTTCATATTGTTGTGCAAAAAGTAAGGGGTAGGTCACAATGTAATACGTCAAGGGTCACCAGTTAATAATTTCACAGTTATCATGTCTGTGAGGTGGGAGTTATGGATCAATTATCCTAGACAAATTTTTATTAGGATTGAATATACCTTTCATACATGTTGTTAAGATCTTCTAATACACTAAAAATGGTTTACATGTGGACTTCCTTAAAACAGAGCAGTCATTATACTGTTATTCAAAAAGTATTTGGCAGGTCACTAGTTAATATGTCAGTGGTCATCAATAATTCAATCCAGAGTTTACCTATATGTGAACTGAATTTTGTGGACCAATTCTCTCCCACCAATTTTTATTATGTTCAATATACCTTCCACATATGGTATGAAGGTCATGTAATTCACTACAACTGGTTTACATGTTTAGTCCTTAAAAACAGGCCACAGTTCATATTGTTGTGCAAAAAGTAAAGGTAGGTTACAATGTAATACGTCAAGAGTCACCAGTTAATGATTTCACAGTTATCATGTTTGTGAGGTGGGAGTTATGGATCAATTATCGTAGACAAATTTTTATTAGGATTGAATATGCCTTTCATACATGTTGCTAAGATCTTATAATACACTAAAAATGGTTTACATGTGGATTTCCTTAAAACAGAGTATTGATTATACTGTTATTCAAAAAGTATTTGGCAGGTCACCAGTTAATATATCAATGGTCATCAGTAATTCAATCCAGAGTTTACATATATTTTGTGAACTGATTTTTTTGGATCAATTCTCTCCCAATGAGAAATACTTCACAATCCAGGCAAGAGAAATTACATATATAAACTAAAAGATTCAAATAACTATTTACAGAAAGTGTTTGAGTTTTACAAAAATGAAACTTGCCACCACGCACAACCATCGAGCTAAATCGAACTAACGGAAAGCAGCGAGAACCCTAACTCCATTCCAAGAACAACAAAAATCTTAGAATGGACTGAGATTCCATTTAGGGTTCAAGAATAACACTAAAACTTTGAAATTTCGTCTTTCGTTTAAGGCTCAAAGCCCATGTCAATAGCTCCTCACCACCACATACAACCACCGGGACTCGATCAAATGAATGGAAGGAAACCACAACCATAATGCCACTTCAACAACAACAGAAATCCTTGAATGGGTTTCCGTTAGAGTTCAAGAACAAAGAAAAAAGTTGGAAAATGGGCACTACGCTCACCCTCTCCTCGATTTGATATGAGGACGAGGTTGAAGAAGATGGAGGCGCTTCACCTCATTGATTGAAGAGCGAATACAATTGGGAACGGGTGTGCACGAGAGAAAATGTGATTAACCTCACTAATTGAAGAACTTTCCCATTACGAAAGGGTTTGCGCGAGAGAAAACGCCTTACTCCTCCCACCTCACTTTCAATTTCTCAACCTGCAATTGTCGCCGTGTATTTTAAAAGAAAATTTTAATAAAATCTTATTTCCATGTCAACTGTACCACGTCAAGGAGTAAAAATGTTGTCAAAAAGTGGAAGTTAGAATATCGTTTTCCATTATAATATCTAACCCGTTTATTGATTACAAATCAACCCAATCCGATCATTTTTTGTGGACAAAAAAAGATTAGGCCGGCCCGTTTTACCACTCTTACACAAAATCTCTACGAAGTAACACAAAGTTAGCAAATATCTTACTCGTGTGAAATCGTCAAATGTTACACTCCCACAAAAGTTTTCAGCCTTTCGTTCATACAGAGTCACGGACTATCTTACTCACATACAACTTTCATAAATGCTCTCTGACATTGCTTAACAGATATCTCAACTCACAAGATACACTTGCAAAGTCCACAAGACACTAATTTTCCACACAGAACCCACCTATATATTGTGTAGACATACAACACATCATTCATAATCACACAAAAATCTTATGTTCTTAAGAATACAGGAAAACAAAAAGTAATAACTTCTTAATCAGAACTGACATAGAGTTAATCTTGTTTTTACAATAGGGAGATATGGTTGATATATTATTCATGGTTCTTGCTGGCTATAAGAGTTGCACAGAACTCACATGTATGCTTTCAGCCTTATTCTGTAGATAGTACAACAAGCATGGATAACTAATACAAATCAAATCACATAACTTTGTTCTTTAGAAATGCCCACTTAACTTCACTTTTGTCTGAAGGAACCCTAAGAAATGGTCTTCCTCCTTTTTCCATAGATTTCTGTTTCAGACGATGCTGTCTTTCTCCGTACAAAATATCAGCAAGCCTTCATAACAACATAAAAACATTAATTTCCCATCAAAAATAGAATTAGATATTACGTGTAACCACGGAAACCTAACTAAAATTAATAATTCAGTAAATTAAAAGATTATTGTTCAGTTTATTCCACCTGTCAAGAGCCTCAGCATTTGTTCCTACGCCTTCTTCTACACAGAAAGTGTTCAAATTGATCTTCTTAACTTTTTCTTCTAAAAGTTCTTTCCCAGTCTCTTCAAGACCCTCCATGTTTTCTTTTGCAACATTAATCATGTCTGTGAGATCAGGATCCAATTCGTATTCCTGTCATTGATTACTAGATTAGTCAATTATTCACAGATAAACAATTCAAACCAATAAATAATTTTTAAGAAAGTGTTACGGAAAGATGAAAACCTATTACGACCGTTAAATAAAAGGAAACGTATACCTGAATTCGAAGGTAGTTAATGGTAGGTTTTCGGAAGAGTGAACCATGATAGTATTCATTCATGGAGGTTGTTGCACGATCAAGAAAAATGATCAAAGGAATAAGCCATGTTTGACTGTTCCATGTGGCAGCCATTTCAACATTGAAAATCTGCTGAGTTTCTGGTGTTCCAGTTCCCAAAGACAAAACAACTATTTTGGAATACTTGTTGTGTCGTAGTACTTCACTCACTGTTGCTCGAGTCTGATCAACAGTATAAGTATATATAAGTATCCATGCATCATAATTTACATCTAATTAATTTGATCATATTTGTAATCAACAGCGAAATTAATTTACCGGATTCCCATTCACTAGATCATTACTAATCATACTCAAGTCCGCACCACTAATCAAATTGAAGTCAACACCATCATTCTCAAAATAGTAGGGTGGAAGAAGAGTGGGTGCTGCTGAAGCCGATATGCTTATATCAGACATCAAGGCATCGAAGTAGGGATATTTCTCAAGCTACATCACCAAAACTTTTATGTTAATTACTCTTCTTCTTTTTTTCAAGTAAAGAAAAATAAAATATATGCATGCTGCTAACCTTGTAGTTTGAGAATATAACCGGCTTTTGTGTCTTGATGTCGAAAGTTGGGATGACAACATTGGTCAATGTTTGACTAAGTCGTGTATCCTTCAACAGTTCACGAGTTATGTCATGTAAAAACTTCCCATCGAATTGGGGACCGTTTCCAGGTCTGCATGTTGGTTGTTTCATCATCGCAGACACAAAGAAAAACATGTTATTATTAGTTGCTGTTAAATGTTAATATTGAAGATGTTCTAAGAATATTAGTGGTGTTATTATACCTAGATGAATTGAATACATGAGGGCCATTTTGTTTGTAGAATTCTACAATTTGTGCAGGAGTAAAGGCAGCACGAGTAGGATCATGAGGGCTTGGGGTGGCTAACATAGCTGTTATGAGTGCACCAGTGCCACTCCCTCCTATCACATCAAAGAAATGTGCTAAATCTGCATTTGGATCCCTAGCCTGCAACTCAACCATATTCAAGTTAACCACATAAACATTCATTCATGTCATTTCAATATATACATATATGCAGAGTATATAAAGAATAAGAATGAACCTTAAGAGCCTGATCTAAGTAATCAAGAACTGTTGCTGGAATAATCCCTCTGATACCACCACCATCAATGCTCAGAATAGTTAATACGTTTCCATTGTCAGATGGAGGCAGTTTCTGGGTACTGAATCCACCAATCACTTGCCCAGCAAACAACAAAACAAAGAAAACAAAATGAGCCATTAATTGCTTCACAAGGTATAGTATAGAAGTAGTGAGAGAATTGTGTGATTTGTGCTGAAATGCAGAGGCTATTTATAGAAATGTTTTTGCAGGATACATGCATGTACCATGATTAAACAAATGTTGGCACAGCTTATTTTATGCATGATAATGGTGCTGCTCATTGCTGACATAAGCTGCAGAGTTTTAAATGGTTCAAATGGAAAGGATAATACAATAAAATCCACTCCATCATATTACGTATATTTTAATCAAGAATGCGTACAACGTTCTGTCCATTATTTAATACAAACTTGTTTAAACGTTTATGTTCTGTTTATATTTTAGAATATTATTGAAGAGGGAACCGCCAATGATGTACAAACTTATTATTTAGTATAAGAAAAATGTTATGTTTTCAATTTAATGACTTCAAGTATAACTCAAAAGTAACGATTAAATTTTACCAAATATAATAAGATAATACGTATAATCTAAAGATCTGCCTATTTTACAACTTGATATTATATGTATGGATTAATTAAATATTTTGTAAAAGTCTATAAAATATTAACATGTAGAAGGATTATATCATAGTACATGAAAAATATTTTAGACGTCATTTGTTAGAAAAAATGTTTTTTTCTGATTTTAGTAAAATATAAAAAAGATATTTTATAATTTAATTTAATGATAAAAGTTAATCTTTTTTAATTGTTTGCAAATAATAAAAGAAACATATTTAAGGTAACTCTTAGTAAGGATTCGCACAACTGATTTTCTTAAAAACAAATTAATATTAAAATAAATAAATTTATATACTCTTATAGTTATATATTATGAATGCTATGTCTTTTTAATAATATGTATATTATTTTTAATCTAAATGTACAAATTTAAAAATGAAAAATTACGTCATTGACATTTGTCTTTTCTTATTTTCTATATAAATTTCATCGCATTTATCTTCTTTTATTTACATATTTTTACATTCCTTTCTTTCATCTACACTAATATCCTTAACTTACATTCATATCTTTCATTTAAACATTTTTTTTTCTCATCCACACACATTTCCTTCATCAACATTTTTTTTTTATCTACATTCTTTTCCTCGTATCTTTAGTTTATATTTATCTCTTTCATCGATACTCATCTCCTTTGTACATTATAACTTTATTTTTCTTTTCTTTATACTTGTTCATGTATATATTGTTAGAGATTATTCTTGAATTTATTGTCATTAGCATTAGTCAAATTAACACAAATTAAATTACTTTAAAAATAAAATCACATTGGTGTCGATGAAGCTAAACTACTTTAACGTATCAAGTTAAAAAATAGTGATAAATTAATGTCAATAATCTTAGAGTTGCATGTGAGTGGTACCGATGCTAAATCGACGCTAAATATGTGCTATCTTTCTGTGTCTAGATGAAATTTATTTGAATTTTATTATAATTTTAGAGAAAATCATACTATTTTTCAACTGAAATCTTGTGTGTAAGAGAAGATGAAAGATATCACTTTCTTGCATTTAAGAGTTACGAATGATTATTTTACAAAGAATTTAATTAAATTTTAAGTCCTCATAAATTTGGATATTCTTAATTAAGTTCATGAAAGATATCATATACGTTTTTAATAAAAGTAGTAAAAGTCACTTTTTCATTTTTTTTAATGATAATATTATATTAATCACAAAATCTCACATTTACTTTTTTATACGTGAAGAAAAATAAATAAAATAATAAGACAACACAACATTCACGTTCAAATAAAAATTAAATGAAAAATAATCAATTAAAAAATATAAAAATTTTGAGCATTTAAAAATAAAAAAGTAATAATCGGAACTCAATTAAAATGACCTAATTTAATAAAAAGAACATTCTAAAATTATCAATCATTATACAAAAATATTTTATTAACAATCAATTTTAGTAACCAATGACAAAGAAAAAATAGAAAGGCATGACATCATGACCAAAAGTTGTTAGTCACTATAGTGACCAATTTAGATACTAATTTACAAATTAAAAAATTATTGATTACTAAAATAGTCACTATTATTAATGACTAAAATAGTCACTGTAATTTTATAATTGATTACTAAATTGTTCACTAATTAATTAAAAACTAATTTAGAAATTAATTCTTTTGATAATAAAAACTTTGGTAGCTAAAATTGAGTGACCACTTATTTTTTATAGCTAAAATCTTGACATTTAAATTTTAGAAACCAATTTAGAGAGCAATAATATTTTTTTATTGATAATAATAACTATTTTAATAACTAATATTTTTTTTTTATTTTGTAAATCGATATCTAAATATGTCATTATAATAACTAACAACTTTGGTTACTATGTTTGGTTGCTAATATGATATTTTCTGTGAATTAGTACAATTAATAAGTGTGGTATAAGATCCAAGATGAATTTAAGATCGTAATAGAATCAATCTTGTGAGGCTTTCTCAAAAATAAAGAATTTGAACTAATGACAAAGAAAGGACAATGAATAATGTGGCATGTTATTCACATATGCTATCATTGGAGACTATACTAAGAAGAACTTTTCCAATTCAAACTTACACTATATTTATGTTATCCTCTAATAACCAATAAATGATTTTCGATTGCACACATCCAACATATATTCATGCTAAAACAAAACTCAAAAAACATTGCAGTTGTTCTTGTTTTCATAACTACCTATTCTAAAGAATTTATTCTGATATAGTGAAAAAACTTATGCTACAACCAATCCATAATAGAAAATAGGTTTGTTAGAAACTTAATTGTTTTATCTTGCTTTAATTTGTTTTCTTGTCTTTGTGCCTTTGTCAATTGTGTTAGTGTGGTTGATTACATTTTATTGAATTTCTAGTTTTGGTAGGATGTAGGTGGAGTCTACGACCTAATTACAAAATAAAAAATCAAAGCGATTATATATATATATATATATATATATATATATATATATATATATATATATATATATATATATATGTGTTACTTAGTTTTAAATTCAGAAATTACATGTATTTAATGAAGCCATGGCCGCCACAACATTAGGTGCATGTACTAATAATGCTATTTATTAACAACTCAAACCATATAATTGAATAGGAACCATTTAGTTTAACGTATAAATAATTGATATCAAATTTATAAGATTGATATGTACATAAAATAATATATATAAATTGAAGATGTTCTTTCATTTATGGACAAACCAAGTTTTTTTAGAGTATTATATGACAACAAGCTATATCTAAATTTAAGCATACTTTGCATAATAATCATGATTTTGTATGGAATTTTATTACAAGTTTTCTGGAACAATCCAATCAACATACATTATTGAAAGCAATAGATCCATTATTAACAATAATATATATATATATATATATAAAAGAATGATTATCTTGATAAATAGTGACAATTTTATTTTTATTTATTTAAAAAATTCGAAGAAAATTTTTAAATCTAACTTAATCTTACAAAACTGATTTATAAGTAATCATTTATATAAACTCTCTTTAGTTGATGTGAGACTTTCAACATATCTTCTCACGCTAAAATATATATATTTCGTGAGACTAAATCTTAGTGGGTGATGTGATAGCGATTCGATTATGATGGAAACAATATACCCAATAAATATATATTAATTATTGAACTTTTTAAGTCTAACTTAAATCTAAAAGATCAATTTTATATAGTAAAATTTGTATCCATTTATATATTATAAACTTAAACCAGTCTTATGTTTAGATAATATAAAACTTCTAACATATTTTTGGTGATATTTTTCATTTATTTTGTAGTATAGATGTTATAAATATGAAATTATATTTAGGTTAAAAAATATGTATTCCCAAAATAATAATAATAATAATAATAATAAGAGAAGAAAAAAAAATCTAAAATGTGGCACCTAATTTTGTCAGTACACTGGTGGACATTTTTTCGAGGATATATGCAAGTATAGCAGGATTTAACAAATGTGAGACTCAAATAATTGAATGCATCATAATTGTTTTCATGTTGTTTATATAATAATCTGTACAGCTTTCTATGGTTCCAAATAAAAGAAAAGATAATACAAGAAAAAAAATAAATCTCTAGAGCTTTCTATGCTAATAAAAAGTGTTTGTTATTATTATATTTTCTTCCTTCAGTGGTGATGTAATGCAAAAACAATTATATTTACACCTTACACTATTTTCCATGTCCTTAAACATGTGTTTCATGAAGACATAATTGAAAAGGGATAAATTTAGATATATTGATGGAAATATAAAATTGATATAAGAATGACATAAGTGATTTTGTCATGCACTAAAAAGATCTATAAAAATATAAAATATTGTTCATGAATCTTACATGTACTCATACCATCACTATCTATATATTTATGCCAAAAATTGTCTCTATTTACCTGAAAACACTCTTTTTAAAATACCATTCTACCTACCTCTACTTAACTAATCCATTAAGGTTTATAAGTACAATACTTACTAAGAAATCATACATCACATACGGAATATTAAATATCAACAAAACATTACGTTAATTACATAATAAATCATTCATATACTATTGTCTGTGACAGATCTTTAAGGAAATGATGAGAATATAAAATATAAATAGTTTTACAATATATAGAATATAAAAGATCAAAAGATCAATATGTCTTACAAAAAAATTTCCTGTATTGAAATTATTCATCTTAATCTTAATAATTGCCAGATAACTTGTTGAAAATAGGTAAAGTGTTATATAAAGAGGATTCCCCTTTTTTATGTTCATATTTTGTTTTTCCAATTTTACCTTTATTTATTATTTTAAAAACTATTTATCTTCTATGATGTACAAATACGATACGTGTATCCAATTCGATACATCGACACGTTTATTTTTAAAATAATAGGATATGATATGTGATAGATACGAAATATATGAATAATGAAAAATGTGCAATAATTCTTACAAACATAATAAATATACGGTTGTTAATGTGTGAATCCAAATTTTCTAATTAGAGACCAATTATTTTGGTAGTCAAAACCTTGTAGCTAATATTAGTGATCAATTTAAAAATCAATTCACCGTTGAAACTATTTTAATTATCAATTTAGAGACCGATTATAATTTTTTGGAACTATTTTAGTTGTCACTTTAGTCACTATATAGTGACTAATTATTTTTTGTCACTAAAATTGATCACTATTCAAAGATTTTATTATAGTGTACTACTACTTTATAAATTAAATAATTCATTGATAAGTATCGTTAAAGTATCATAAAATATTGAACACGATATGTATCGGATATAGATACGTAACCTAAGTTGAAATATCGGTGCATCATAATTTATCTTTAATCGTTATTCTAAAATTCTCTTCTTAACAATTATTTTAAAAATTTCTTTTTGTATATATATTTTATTTTTCGATTTTACTTATTATTTAAAAAAATTATTTATTTTATAAATAGTTTACCTTTAACTTTTTAATAGTTATTTTATTTAATAATTATTTTAATTATATATTCTAAAAATAAATATTATTTAACCCACATATATTATAATCGGTGAAAATTAAAAAATACGAATTAACGTACACAAACACAAAGCTGATACCTGTTTTTTCACCCATAATTTGTTGTGAAGTCACGGGCTGTAGCTCGCCCTGCATGCATGTGCTAATAATGTTATTTATTAACAACTCGTTCAATAACTATGGAGATAGATGTGTTTATTTAATGGGAAAATAATTATTATCAAATTGGTAAGATTCACCTAATTAAGTTATAATGAATTAAAAAGAAGTATTAAAATTGAACATTTAGTGCATGTAAGATATATATTGTCATTATCTTTCCTTACAAATATATATTGGGAACTAAATAGGACACCTGACCCTCCTTTTAAATTACCACCCTACCTACCTCTACTTATCTTGTGACGGACTAAAAAAAAAAAAACCTTGTAACCACTTCCCATAATATTAATAAGTTAGACAATTCGAGAGTATTTACAAGTATTTCTCATAATTTTATTCTTTTCTGAAGTTGCAATTTATTTATTTATTTTAATTTCCATATATATATTTAATTCTTTATAGTCTAATAATTTTTATAGTCCCACCATTAGTAATTAAGTTTTTTTTGCCTCACTTTTATATGTCTTCTTTTTTCATTAATATACTTTTGCCAAAAATTTTATTTAATAAAAGGTATATATTTATTTAATAAAGTTAAATCATATAAATTTTTTTTCAGGAGTAATGTCTCAACAATAACGGTATTAAAACAATAATATATATTGTTTCGATTGTGATATAACAATTTGTTTAGAAATTTTTTAAGATTTTGTGTCATCAGACTCAAACATCTAGCTTACATCATTATATTATTCAATAATCTTAAAAATTTTACATAATGAATCTCATAACTCACAAATAATATTATCGCAACCAATTTTTGTCGATAGTTATGAGTTAACTTTAAAGATCACAATGTTCTATAATCCTTTAGGGTTTAAAACATATTTCATTATTTTTTTTTATCAGTAACAAAAGTTAAATAAATATAATAGAACATTGACACCACTCTCAACCCAAAACCTTAAAACAATACGTTTATAGGTCTTTATTCTTATATAGTGTTCTACTTTCTCATTTCTAACCGATGTGGGAGTTAAACTCACACTTGGATTCCTAACCATTTAAATACATTTTAGTAAACCACCCTACATCTATATTTAAAGAACTCATACATGTAATGACTCAAAAAAATAGTCTTCGATCTTCATATTCTCTGCGTATTGTTCCAACTTTTAGATCTATAAGACATTTCATTATAATAGCATCCGAATATGGTGGTTTTCACCGTGAAATTAACATGAAAGGAATTGCTTGAAAGACGTAATTAATTACACCACAATTACTCAAAAAACAAATCACACCATAAATGGTTCTTGGCCAACATTACATTTTAATTATTTATTGAAGTCATTAGATTAAAAAAAAAAATAATTGAACTTTTGTCTCTCCTTCAAAATATTATTCTAAAACATAAATGCTTAAACCATGTTTTTATTATATAATGAAGAGGAAACGTTTTACGCATTCTTCATTAAAATATATGTAATATGACGTGGATTTTATTGTATTATCCTTTCCTTCCGGAACCATTTAAAACTCTGCAGCTTATGTCAGCAATGAGCAGCACCATTATCATGCATAAAATAAGCTGTGCCCAATATTTTTTTAATCATGGTTCATGCACGTATCCTGCAAAATTTTTCTATAAAAACCCTTAACGTTTTGGCACAAAAACACACAACTCTCTCTCAAATAATTCTATAGTACCTTGTGAAGCAATTCATGGCTCATTTGGTGTTCTTTGCTCTGGTGTTTGCTGGGCAACTGATTGGTGGATTCAGTACCCAAAAGCTCCCTCCACCCAACAATAGAGACATATTAACTGTTCTGAGCGTTGATGGCGGTGGTATCAAGGGGATTCTTCCAGCAACAGTTCTTGATTACTTAGATAAGGCTCTTAAGGTTCATTCTTATGCTTAATACTATGCATATGTATTGAAATTGCATGAATGAATGAATGTTCATGAGTTTAACTTGAATTTTGTTGAGTTGCAGGCTAGGAAACCAAATGCAGATTTAGCACATTATTTTGATGTGATAGGAGGAACCAGCACAGGTGGACTCATAACAGCTATGTTAGCCACCCCAAGCCCTGATGATCCTACACGTGGTGCCTTTACTCCTGCACAAATTGTAGATTTCTACAAAACAAATGGCCCTCATATATTCAATGAGTCTAGGTATAATAATAGCATTAATATAATATTCTCAGAACATCATCAATATTAACCATTGACAGCAACAAATAGTAACATGATTTCCTTTGTGTTTGTGATGATGAAAACAACCAACATGCAGACCTGGAAACGGTCCCGAGTTCGACGGGGAGTTTTTACATAACATAACTCGTGAACTGTTGAAGGATACACGACTTAGTCAGACATTGACCAATGTTGTCATCCCAAGTTTCGACATGAAGACACAAAAACCGGTTATATTCTCAAACTACAAGGTTAGCAGCATATAGCATATGCATATATTAATTTCTTCGTAGGTTAAAATGGAAACAGGAATTAATATAATGTTTGGGTGATGCAGCTTGGGGATGCTCCGTACTTAAATGCGTTGTTGTCGGATATATGCATATCGACTTCAGCTGCTCCCACTCAGCTACCACCTTACTATTTTGTGAACGATGGTGTTGAGTTCAATATGATTGATGGTGGTATAGAAGCTGGGAATCCGGTAAATTAATTTGATAGTTGATTACAAATATGATAAAAACTCATATGAAATTACGATGCATGGATGGATATACATGTATACCACAATGTTCGAAGTTTAACAGTGTGAAGTTTGTTTTCTTCAGACAGAGGCAACAGTGAGTGAAGTGCTACAACATGTTGAGTATTCCGAAATCTTAGTGTTGTCTGTGGGAACTGGAACAGAAAAAAATAACGAGACCTTTGATGCTGAGAAAGCTGCGAGTTGGTCAAGCGCGAATTGGTCAGGTCCTGGTTTTGGTTTCATTGGTAGTGAATCTGCAGCCATGACTGAATACAACCTTGCTTCACTCTTCGTAGGGTTCCAACCTGGCCATATATACCTTCGAATTCAGGTATATATTTCTTTTTATTTACTGTTTTTCTCAGCATTGGATTATTTATTGATGAATTAATCATGTGATCAATGGCAGGAATACGACTTGAATCATGATTTCTCCGGCCCAGTTAATGTTACACAAGAAAGCATGAACGGGCTTGAAGAGACCGGAAAACAACTGTTGCAAGAAAATGTCGTAAAGTTGAATTTGGATACTTTTGATCAAGAAAAACTTGGGATAACAAATGCTGAGGCTCTTGACAGGTGAGAAAAAATGAATTAATATTAGCTTTGAATTTACTCAACTATTAATTTCTGCTAGTTTTGAAGGGTTTTGTGTATTTTTATGAAGGATTGCTGATATTTTGGTTGGAGAAAGACAACGTCGTCTGAAACGGAAATCTATGGAGAAGAGAGGAAGACCTTTTGTTGAAACTCTTAGGGTTCTTTCTGACAAAAGTCAAGCAAGTGGGGCAATCCTAAGAAACCTTTTAATTTAATGTCAATTGTATGAACTTGTATTAACTCTCTTGTGTTCTTTATTCACGCTTGTTGTAGTATCTAGAATAAGCAAGGCATGTGAGTTCTATGTAACTCTTGTAGCTACCAAGCATCTTCGTATAAGAAAAGGTTCACTCCATGAGAGTTTTATGCAGCTCTTATTGAAAGAACCGTGAATGTAATAAGCATCGATGTATAATATTTATGCTCTTTGTTTCTCTTTCCTTTGTGATTTTAGATGAACACACTAGGTTAACACAACTACCATCGTGTGAAATTTGTTTTTGACATCAACATATTCCATCATTTGAATGGAAACCATTGTAAAATTAAAAATGAGACAAAATTATAGAGTTTCCAAAAAGATATTACATTTATGTTAGCTATGTAATCAAAAATGACTTTTGACAAACACATTTTCGAAAAATTAACAAAATTATTAAATAGAATAATTTTTTAATTTTTATGAAAATTACAAAAATAAAATAACAAAATTTTAAATTTTTTTTATTAAAAATAATTATTTGTCAAAAGTTTATCAAATAAAATTTTGTTAAAATATCGTTGCCTTACGTAATATGCCAGGGATACGTATTACCTCGATTATATATATTTAGATCAATAGATATAATTGTTTTTACATTAGCATTCATTCTCGCTTCATTCTCACACTTTGTTTTCGCTTTTGTTAATTATTTTTTTTAAACGGAATTTCTTCTCCATCACTCTAAGTCCATCATTTAAAAATTGGGCAATAATATTTTAACTATTTAATTTTGACAACTTTCTCTTATAATATGAAGTGTTATTTTTTAAGTGATTTTTAATTTTTCCTTTTTTTTATTTTTAATATTTTAAAACCATTGAAAAGATGACACCTAAAGTTACAAGAAAAAATTGTTAAAATTTAGTAGGCAAAAAATTATTTTTCTTTAAAATTTCATCAAATTACCCTCTGTGCTTCATTTTCGCCGCCATTAGATTACAAGCCTCTGCTGCTTTAACATAACAAGTTGCGTTGTCGTATATAATGTTCATGTGGATATCATACCGAAAATAATTTTTTTTACTCATGACATATCTACTAAATAATCAATACTATTATTCATCATGTAATTTTTCTAACAAAAATTGTATATCTTTGTAAATAATTTTCTTGACAAAATTATTTTGTAACTTTTTTTTTTGGAGAAAATTGGAAACCCTTCTCATGTAATTTTTTGTCAAACCTTCTAGTGTAATTTTTGATAAACAAATCAGCAAACCCTTGTGATTCCTTCGTGCTTTTGACTAAGAATGTACTAGTTGGTCGGATTGAATATGGGTAATGCCTACCCCTCCTATCTGTCCTGTCTAAAAGATTGTTATGTTACCCACCTTGTTACTTGTTAGATGTTTGTGAAAACATATCCACAAATTTCTTTTGTAACTTTATGTAACCTAGATATTTATGAATATTTTTATGTTATTTTTGTAATTTGTATAAAATGATTTAAAAACAAATATTTAAAATATAAACTTAGATGAAAAATTAATTTGAAATACAATTTAAATCAAATTACTCAATAATACATTATTACTAAATAATTTGGCCTTTATAACAAGTAAATTTAATTGAATTGCACATTAATTCAAATTTTAAAAAATTTAATATTTTTAAAAATAACTTCAAGAAAATAAAAATATACAAATTTAAATTTTAAATAATTACTGAATAATTATTATTTTTTCATTAATAATTTTGTTTTGATAACTTAATTTTGAAAAAATATATTTAAATAAAATTAACTAAGAATTATTAGTTAATTTTATTAAATTAACTATCCATCAACATGAATAGTTTAATATCTATACCTGATAAATTGGTACATATTTTACATTACAAACTAATTTTATAAGGTTGAGTTATATTTAAAGTTAACTTTTTAAGATAAGGCATCATAGCCTCATTAGAACTTATTCTTATAAATTGTTGTTTTTTAGGTTTATTGCTTTACTGTTTAACTTAATATTATAAACTGATTTATAAAATAAAGTTTACACTGATTTATATATTAATAACAGAAACCTTCAATAATTATCTACGAGTATTTATTAAAAATATTCATAACAAATTTGAGCCACAAATAGTAGCAAATATAAACTTTTTTTGTCGTTCCTAATATAATATCAATTTTAATTAACTTGGCCATGGTCCGCTGCTCATTTTCATCCGTTTTGTATTAAATTTTTGGAAGAGGCAACAAAGTAATTATGCAATGTTTCTCGTCAAAGAAACAAACGAACATAGATGATTAGACTATTGAAGATAAACCAAAAAAACTAATGCTACTATTTGTAGAACCCTATTGGATTTATCTAGATTTTAACGTATGATTGGTATTGTTATATTTTTTTATACTTTGATGGTGATGCCAAAAGCAATTATTTGTACACCTTACGCACTTATTCTATATTCTATATTCCATGCATTTATACATGTATTTCATGAAGACATGATTTTAATAGGAATATATTTATAAGAATGACATAACTTGGTGTTGAGAATATTATTTAATATCTTTTTTATTTAAATTAGTTTTTAGCAAATATTTCAGTTTTAAAAAATTAGTTATTAATTTAGATTAGGAGTGAGATATTCTAAATATTTTATACTTGATATTTGTTATATTTTGCTCTATATATAGAATATATCAATAAAATACAAAAACATGTTCCTCGGTATAACATATCAGATATATCTCTCATATATCGTTTATATCTCTCATATTATCAAAAATCCTAAAAATCCCAACACTCGGTTTGTCATCTACTACAAAGAAAATTAAAAATATAAAAAAAAATGCATGAATCATACATAGTCGTACTATCATTATCTTTCCTTATTTATGAGTGTCTCATCTACCTACCTCTTGTTAACTACTCCATTAGGGTTTATAATACCTCACATAAATATCAAATATCAATAAAAAAAAAGTTCAATTTCATAACAATTTAGTCTAATACCCACTAAACACATCTTTTATAATATTGGACAAGGAAATCTTACAAACCACAAAAAGAAAAGCACCAAACAAGGGATCACTTTTTATAATACACAGTTCTAGCAATTAAGTTACATCAACAGAAAAGCATCGAACATTATTACATGATCCATGGTTACTCCAAACCATTCAACCTTATTCCAACACAACACACATATGTTACAACAAACATGGATAAACACAGCATAATATAATAATGTCATACACATGACATTTATCCATAATACTCAAGTTGCTCTTATTCCATCGAAAAGATCTTCAACACTTTCTACGAAACCTCTTCCTCCTTTTTCCATAGATTTCCTTTTCAGACGCAACTGCCTCTCTGCATATAATTTCTCAGCCAACCTTGACAACACAAATCCTCTCAAAAATTAGCAATTCATATATAATCATCTAATACAATTATGTACATGATATATTGTTAGGAATAGTCCAAGTGTGAGTAAAAAAATCTCACATTAGATAGAATAGACAAAGTTAAACACTATATAAAAATAAAGACCCATAACACCATTGTCTTAATGTTTTGGGATAAAAGTGGTGTCAAAGGCCTTTTATGTGTAATATTAATGTCATATAATATAACCATATAAAATCACAATCTCTCAATGACTATAGTCATAACCTATATGTGAAAAATATATATAAACTAATCAACTCTCTCTCTCTCTCTCCCTCTCTCTCTCTCTCTCTCTCTCTCTCTCTCTCTCTATATATATATATATATATATATATATATATATATATTTTATATATCTATTATAAAAATCTTTTAATATTCTACATATAAATCCAAAGGCTATATTTACATCCATATATTGATACTGTCTGTCTGCATATACACATTCCTAATGACTCATTCTTTTTATTTATATATTAATTATTTTTGAAAAGAAATTCTACATAATTAATCTAATAAAGAAATCTCGTAAAACTTTCTGCCAGGTACCTGTCAAGAGCTTGAATATTTGTTTGGTCGAGTTCATATGGGAGAAATGTATTCACATTTATCCTCTTGACTTTTTGAGTCAACAGGCCCTTTCCCACCTTTTCAAGGTTATCCATGTTTTTCTTATTAGCATTATCCATTTCTGCCATGGATGGATCCAGGTTATACTCCTGCAATTCCATATATATCAGCAATCATTTTAACTTATACATTACTTGTTCAATTCATTTTTCTTTTCTATTATAATTGATGCACAAAAACATAACTATGTGTACCTCAATTCGAAGATAGTTATCTGCAGATAAGAGGGCAGGGAAGATTGTGGCAAGGTAGTAATGAGTCATGTCTGTACTGTATATAGCTTCACCGATAGTATTAATGTGCCAAGGTAGCCATAAAGCTTGGCATCCAAGATCAAAGTACCCACCTAATTTGTCCTTAGATTTTTGTATTCCAGTTCCTAATGACAGCAACAATATTTCCTTTTCCCCATGGTGTTCTTGTATCACTTCACTCACAGCAGCCATGGCCTATATTATTCAATCAAACTCTTCACATATTTCTCCATATTTCTTGCAAAAAAATCACTACGTCTTAACTAGGTCAAAATCTCATCACTACCATCTGTCAATTCTATGTAAAAAATATATATATTTATGCATAAAGAAGATATAAAATTATATTTTATTCAACGAGTTTTAATAAATAACTCATTTTTAATCATTAAAGTAAAATTGTAATTAGTGATGAATATTTACTGGGTTGTTAGCAGCCATAGCACCATCAATCAAATCAAATTGAACACCAGCATTCTCAAATTCGTGGGATGGTAGAAAAGTTGGTGCAGCCGAAGTGCCAAGACCTATATCTGAGAGTTTCGCATTCAAGTGACTTTCTTTCTTCAGCTGCATCATCCAAGAATCACGAAAAATGTTCAATTTTATAACACTTTTCCATGCATATATATACATATAACAAATTTATTATATCATGCTAACCTTGTAGTTTGAGAATATAACTGGTTGGATTTTCTTCTCGTCAAAGGTTGGTATTACCACGTTCGTCAATGTCTCACTCAGTCGTGTTTCCCTCAATAACTCAGTAGTTTTTTGTCTTAAGGCCTCTCCATCGTACTTGGGACAACGAAAAAGATGATGACTGCATGTTGTTGTATCGCAAGACTCAAAAAAACGTTTAACCAAAATGCTAAAACAGATTCATCTTTTAAATCAATTTTTATCCAACAATACTTTTATTTGAAGAGTGTGTTAACTCTGATATTAACACCATACCATAAGAATCCCACTAGACATCAACAAAGACATGAATTCTCCTTTTGACAGATATTTTATCAAACACATCCCACTATAAGAAAATCATTAAATACACCAACTAATTTTAAAGACCAAAATATTTAATTATTATATTAACTTACATCAATTTTATAAAAAAAAATATTTTTTCTAAAACTTTAGACTCTAATTCATTAATAACTAAAACTTTAGTAATTAATATTAATGTGCAGGGCCATTTGAGGTTTATACTTATACCTACGAAATATATCAGGGCCATTTTTCTTGTAGAATTGTACGACTTGTGATGGAGTGAAGAGAGGACGATGGGAGTGAGATGAGTTTGGAGCTGCCAACATAAGAGCCATGAGTCCACCGGTGCTTGTTCCTGATATCACATCAAAATAATGTGCCAACGATGTTGTTGGATCCTTTGCCTGCAACAAAAACACAACCTCAAATGTTACAACCTTCTAAAACACTGGTTTAGTTAATCAAATATTTCATGGGAAGAATACATATACAATATTTAAAGCTTAAAAACTTGGAATTAATTAATATAATAGAAATTGGACCTTAAGAGCCTTGTCCAAGTAAATAAGAACAGTGGCAGGAATAATTCCTCTGATGCCACCACCATCTATGCTCAGAATGGAAACTTTATCTCCATAGCTTGGAGGTGGCAATGGTGTGTTCAATGCAGCCATGAGTTGGCTGCAAAACACCAGAGTAAACAAGAGCAATGGAGACATTATCAAAGTGTTCAAGAGAGAATTGAAGAAGGGTGTGAAATGGAGAATGAAGAACTTGAGAATGCAAATCTCTAATATGGAGGCTATTTATAGACTTCTTTTTGCCACCATGCAATTAAAATAATTAGTAAAATAGTCTCATTTTTATTTATTAATAATGGTGTTTATTGCTTGTTCAACGTGAAGTTCATGCCTAATTAACTAGGACCACTTAAAAAGTATAATTATATAATTTTAAAGTTATTACATTGTGAACTAGTAAAAAATCACATTAGGTATGACTTTTAAAATAACTTTATATATATATATATATATATATATATATATATATATATATATATATATATATATATATATATATATATATATAT
>Ga0214545_1003371_pt1 | contig 30588 bp, 11 predicted proteins | sample CNSS4metaG_FD_160064 | JGI IMG/M metagenome (GOLD analysis project Ga0214545, IMG submission 160064) | Root nodule microbial communities from cowpea collected in UCLA plant growth center, Los Angeles, California, USA - CNSS4 | ecosystem: Host-associated > Plants > Roots > Nodule | place: USA...
CTCATTAAATTTTATTTGGTATTCTAATATAAAATGTAAACAATTATAATTTATTTCAAAGTATTTGATATCGAAAAAATAACCATACTCCTAATATTGAATATTTGATAATATTATGTTTCTTTTATCGTAATTTTTTATTATTTTATAAAAATTAATTAAAATTAATATTAAAGTAGTAAGAAAACGGGTACAGGTATGGGTACAAGATTATACCCGTTACCCGGTGGGGATGAGGATGGGATAAAAGTTTGATACCCGTTGGGTTTGGATATGGAGATGAACCTTTTTTTACGGGGATGAGTATGGGATAGTGAAACCCGTCCCCGTCCCGTCCCGTTGCCATCCCTAGTCACTCACTACCTTTTATATCTTTTTAAGTTGGTGTTATTCTATCTTATTGAAAATCACTCGGGCCTACATCTATCTTTAGCTCCTAACTCATAACAACTAAATCCAATTTTTATTTTATTTTCAGTAATAAAATAAATCTTATTTTAAATTTTGATTCATCAATTTTTTAATTAAGTCTTACTTAATTAAAACTTTATTAATTGTATTTTTGGTGTTACAAAAAAGTACAATAATATTCTTCTAAGAGAAAATATATCAATTAATTAACATTAAACCCTTTAATTTAATCAATAATACTTTTCTCGTCCAACAAAAACTAGAACATTGTTAGTTAGTGAGTGACCCGAATGTTCTTTACTAAATCGTTAATAAATTAACTCATTAATTTATTAATGGCATCTAGCAACACTCCTTAACGATCTGATCATATTAAATATCTTTTATTTTTGAATCAATAAAAGATTAATATAATATTTTTTTCCTTAAATTTCTATGTTAACTTTAAAGTATGGTATAACTATCAAATTCTTATAAGTTAATAAACAATGAATGACTACCCTAACCAAGGTTTTTATTTATATAGAGTTCAAACTCATTACCAAGAGTTGATGATTATTTATTGATTAATCATTAATTCCACAAGAATTATATATTTCTTCAAAATAATTTCCCATTGACAATTCAAAGGTAATCTTAATTATAAGGAATTCTCCCTTGAGTGTTATATATCTATTTGGATCATTTATATGTATAACTTAAAAAAAAATGAGATCTTTTAATCTTTATCTTATGAAGATGACTACAAACATATTGATCTATCCTAATTAATGATGTCTTATCCTTAATATTCCTATGATCAAAAACAATTTAAATTAAAATTATATAAGACTTATTTCTCATTATTATAATTTTTATTATAATAATAAGTCATTAATTCTAATTAAGGATCTTATCCTATTAATTCAATAAATATGGCAATGAAATCAATAATAATACAATTTTATTATTACTAACATGACAAATTTGATCTATAACATACCTCAAATTCAACACAACTATTAGTGAGGATGGATATCCATTATCGAGAATGTTTGTTTCAAATGATTTGGATGATATCTCAGAGTGGATATGGAGAGATGAGGGCAATAATTTATCTTTGTGTTCTAGAAAGATATGAGGGGATGGACGGTTCACTTTGACTACTTGACTAATGTGATTACCCACCTATTTTGTTGGTCAAGTAAAACACTGAGATATGTTTTTAGCTTTGTACATTACGAAAACTAATATGTTTGTTTAATTCTATTTAGAAGAAAAATTTGTAATAATAATAATAATTACCATAAAATAATACTAATAATAATAAAAAAAAAATATTTTTATAATTTTAAATAACAATTTTAATTTTTTTAATATGATTTTATTATTTATATTTAAATTTATTTATTAAAACATTTTTTAATGTATCACTTTATCACATCATACGCAAACTTTCGTTTTAATACCATTCAAATCATGACATTTTTTCCTTAATTTAAACAAAACTTCTTCTCTATCTCCTCATATCCATTTACTCATTCATACTTAAATAATTTTTTCAATCCAAACACATCTTTATTATTTTTTATAGTTGGTGTCATGAGTTTTTTTATATACTATCACTGTAAGCTATTTTGTTGTAAATATTATTATTATTATTGTTGTTGATCGATTGACATTTATGATAAAGGGAAGGTAACAAATATGGTTTAAATACTATTTTGGTCCCTCTTTTGGTCCAGTTTGTTCAATTTGATTCTTTTTTTTTTTGTCTGTTCAATTTGGTCATTGATTTGCTAAATTATGTTCAATTTTGTTTTTTTCGTTGACACTGTTCACATGACGTGACACTGTTCACATTATGACTAGTTGTGTTTTGTTCAAAATAAGTCCCTATTTTAGTTTAATTTGTTAAAATTGTTTAATTTAGTCTCATCCTCTATTTCATGACCCTTCACCACTGTCACAACCACCAATGTCGCTGCCACCACCACCACCATCACCACTACTACTATCGTTGCCACTACCACCACCACCAAGCTAAAAACACCACTAACACCCTATAGCCACCACCAACACCATAACCACAATCACAACCACTACCTTACTAAAACTGTTGTCACCACCAAACTAAACTCACAACCACCACAATCACTCTGCAACTACCAACACAATCAGATTAAAAAAAATGTAAGTAAAATCTTTCTATTTTGATAATAGTCAAGATATTAACTAAATGTATAAATAGTACTTAGGCATTTCAATCCATGGAACAAAATAATTGTTCACAATATTATTTAAAAAACATATTTAATTGCACAGTATAATCCATCATCCCAAACATGTAGTGTGTGTTTAGTCACTACAAAATTATACCAATAAAAATGTTAGTAAAACATAACTTATATGAATTTTATTAATGAATTTTACAATTTAAGTTATTGACGAAAATTTTCATTAGTAATAAATTCATTGATAAATTAGAATTTTAATTGTTGACAAATATTTTTGTTAATAATGGATTTGCAAAATTCGTCGATAAAATTTATTTATAAGTGGGTGTAAATCTTACCTTACAAATCGATTTTGTAAGGTTGAGTTAGGCAAAGTCAACTTCTTAACATGATATTAGAACCTTGAGTTAGAGCTTATGCTAACGAGATTTATTGTTTGTTCGACCTATTGTGTCATCTGTTATCGAGAGATTTGTTGTTTGTTGAGTTTATCATCTCATCGACTATCGGGTTGCTATTAGATCTTCCATTAATGTTTAGTTTCACGCTCGAAATATATATCAACGTGAGGGGGTGTGTTGGATATCGCACATCGACTAGAGATAAGGCGAGTTTATAATACATAAGTGAGTATAAAGCTCATCTTACAAGCCAATTTTGTAGGATTGAATTAGGTTTAAAATTTCCTTTTTAACAAGGGTGACATTAAGCGATTATCGTTGTTTACATTCCACAATCTCATTTTTATCAGAGAGTTTCAATACAAGATGTTTGATGAAAGCTCCTTTTGAATGAAAAAAGTCACACATGAACAATTCTTTATTATAGTTGATTCGTAAGATTTTAATTTGGGTATCAAATTGGTTTTTAACAAGGTTGATGGAAATACAAATATGAGTATGAGTTTCACTTTATTTTGCATTAGGTAAACCGAAAACATAGCATGTGTGATCATCAACCGTAGTGAGGAAAAACAATGTCCATGCATGGGAAAGGTTGGAGTAAAAAAATGTGTAGTTTGAGAGTGACCAAGAGTAAAAGAGTAAAAGGTAACTTGTGTTATTGTTTAGCATGATAACAAGTACTGCACACAAAATTCTATCATCATTTAAACATGGATATTGTTGTTGGGTAATATGCATCTGTTCACCAAAAAGGTGTCCAGGCCGAAAATGTCATCTATCAATAAGGATCACATTGCATATGGGATATATACACTAATATAGTTAATGCTTTGAAGAAAGAAGCTAAAAAAATAGTAAGTAGCTAAACTATGGTATCTAATATTTATTAATAATAAATACTATTAAATAGAATAGAATCTCACAAATTTTTATTTGTAAATAGTATATTATTAAGATAAAAAATCTTTTCAATATTTCCATAATAGTTAAGAAAAAATATTTTAAAAATTTTCATATTTATTTTAACATATTTTTATATTCTTTTTCAAAGGTTTTGATCATTACAAAGATTCTAAAAATATAATTAGTATATCAATAAAATAATTTTTTATTTTACAATAAAGCTCATGTTAGTAAGGTTTATTTGATATATTTATTAGATATATTCTATCACTTGTTATTTGATCACCTCCAAAATATTTAGTCATACAAACAATTTTCATATTTCAATTTGAGAATAATGGATTGGATGTCATGCATCAATTAAAAATAAAATAAATTTAAAATATATAAATAAGACTTAATACTTCTTTTGATCTCGATATTTTCAATATTTTCTCTCTTTTTCTTTTTCTCAATATGTTCCTAATATTTATTAAAAGGAGTTAATGTAGTTCGTTTTATTAAGTCAATATTAAATTCATTAGAAACAAATGACTTGGCAGAAAATATGAACATTTTTCTTCTAAAAACAAAGATAATGTATCACTTCAAGTCATATTTTTTTTAACAATATTATCGTCAATCTATTAAAAAGAATCACATTGACTACTAATAAATTATATAACCACATTCAGTAAATAAATTGATTGAAAATATTGAACAATTTTTATAAATTTTGGAACGAAAAGACTATAGGCCTACAAAGATGCATATAAACCAATCAATTTTATAAGTATAAATTGTACAAATTGAACTTTCTAATAAAAATACCTTAGAGAAATACCAAAATATTTGTTAAAACTCTATATATGCATAATTACATTATACTATCACATACATATCAAGAGCTTCTTATAATTAGAAAGTGTGTTAAAAATTTTAGAAGAAAAAGTAGGTAATAGTTTCAGATTTCTCTTATATTGATTTTCTCTACGTGTGTAACTATGCCAAACCACAAATCTATTCTCCATACATAGTTTTGAGGAGAATGTATATAAAGTACCAAGGCTATACTCGTTCTCTAACACACCCTCTACAGATATAATTTCTTTATATAAAACGTCTAATAAAATCACATTTAAGATTCTATTGCATTAATCATCTATCTTCTTCAAGCATTGATAGAAATTAAAATTTAACCTATTAAAAGCTTTACTATACATAATATTTTCTTCTATAAAAATGCTTATAAAAAAATATCTAAAACCTAAAATACTTTTTGCTCATGTAATAAGTAAGACGCAGAGAAGCAAGGATTATAGTACTACTTAAAAAAAGGCAATTAAAAACCTCACTAACTGTTACTTTCAACATCATCTAGAATACCCATTGGTCATTACAATTAACCACTAATATGTACGACCACGGCAATAGAGTCACAATCACCAACGAAAATTTACACCATCATATTGTCTTTTTCGTTTGAGTTTTTATCTCTTCACACACTTTCCCATCAACCGGAGTATGGTAACCTGCAAGTAATTCATGAAAGATTAAATGAGAATTGTAGTATACAAGTAATAATGCAGCTTAAAAGATTTTCGTCACTAGCAATTTGAGTTTGAATATAGAAAATAAAACATTACATAGATCCTAGGATTTGTCAAAATAAGGAAAAGTTAACTGAGTTCTGAATGTTTGTGTTAAAGTGTTAATGAAGACTGACCCCAGTTTGAGGGACGTATCTGAGCTTTCATAGTCCTGCGGAGGTCCTGCAGAATTGCAAATGTAGGTCACAGACTCTGAAGATTGACCTTCATCCATAACAAAGTTCTCAGATTCGGCACCACCACGTCTTTGACCATTAACCATGCCCGCCACCTTTGATGCAACACAATTACACAACATAACTTCATTCTATGTTTCATGTTAAAATCAGAGACAAAAAATATATATATCGTACGTGATGTTTTAGTCGCTCGTTCTCTTCCATCAGTACCATTCCCTGCAGGTTCACTTAATTAGTTTATGCTTTATTTATGGACCAATGAATGCAACATGATTAATCTGTAATCTGTGGATCTTCTACTAATGATACCCAATGTTCAGTTTCTAACCTTTCTTTGGAGATCAGCGATCTCTTCCATAATTCTCTCTCCCTGAAAATAAAAAAGGTTTAATCAATTATATGAAGTCATTAGGGAAATTATTGAGCTGGTGGACACTGCAGGAGATAGATTTATGCATGCAATACCTTCTTTTCTATCACACGACCCAATCCAGTTTCTAGAGATCTCTCCAGTTGTTGCAATTCTTCGATGTTGAGACCCTGAAGATCCTCTCCTCTTAGCTGCCTGCATTTCTTTTTCATTGTTATATATATGTTTACATTTCAACAAATAAAATTGATTTTCAATTATGAAAACGTGAGACTTTGTACCTTAGTTGATGGCTCTTCTCGGCAACTTCCTTGCTCAATCTGGTGCAGTTGCTGTTCTCAACCAGCTGAATAATCATTTCAGAAATTAATGATTGTCATTGAAGTTTTAAACCTTTGAAATAGTTTTATTCTAAAAGTATAACTCGTTTTATCCCAACCCAACATATCCAATCTCCTAAACATGGCATCAAGTGGGACAACACGGGATCATGAATTCACTGTCTCATGAAATTGTGGTGAATGAATTCTGTAATGTTAGTTTCTGTTGAACCAAGAACAATTCAACACGAAATGTAATGTAGGTACCACCAACCTGCAACTCGAGAGATGGCTGTTCCATCTTTGCTAGGTTCTTTGAGTGCAAATGATGCCTTTCAAGTATCCCCTTCATGCTTCATAAGACAATGGTATCAAAAGTCACATGATGGATACATTAACAACCACCAAGAAATAAAAGTAAACTTAAGATCAAACAAAACATGTTGTGTTTTGTGTTTGTTTGTTTTAGTTGTTTGTTTATTTACGACGCATAAATTAATTATTAAGCTATTTTTAAGTTAAAATTAATTTATTTACTAATTACAAAACTATATATAAAAACCTATGTAAGAAAGTTTTTATGAAAATAGCTTGAGTTAAATTTACCTGATGAAGAAACTATCTTTTCTCTTTGAAAAGTTTCTTAAAGAGAAACTTTTCCAAATATATAACACTTTACGAGACTAGATCACTTCGTTTGATGAGTCAACTTAAGTCTTGTCATGTCATATCATATATAAACAATTCATTTATATTGTATTTAAAATTTAAAACTATTATTTATGACTCATTACTTCTCTTACACCAACCAATTTTTCTTATAATTTCTAAATAAAAACCTTGAACTCCACGTCCCATATTCTAAGCCTTGTAAGACGGAAATTAATCAGAATGACAAGGTACATGTAGAGTAGCAGCTTTAATGCAGGAACAGGTTTGTCAAAACCTACAGATTATAGGCAAATCAATGTCACTTAATAAGGATAAGTTGGATAAGTTTATCGATAAATAACTTTAATAAAAAAAATCATCACTTACAGGTTAAAAAATAAAGATTTTAAAAAATCATTTCTTTTACAAAATTAGTTTATAAATAAATTAATTTCAATTTTTTCTTTTTCTTACTCTTCTATTACTCTTCTAAATGTTTGAGAACTTTGTTGGGGGAAAAGGTGTTATTACCAACGCTCACACCCACCCAAAAGAAAGCCAAATTCGGCTTTCCAAGCACAATATAGAATATAGAGTTGCATATTCAGTAAACTATCCGAGCAATATTGATCAAGGTTTATCAAGAAATTTTTATAAGCTCCCTGTTGCAAATTTGCCTCTTATAAGATTAACTCAAAGAAAACCCATTATTTAATTTTTCTTTCACATTTTCTTAAAATGTAAAAGCAGATACACAAATCCAATTACTTGAAGCATAAAACCTTTTGACAGCAAGAAGCCTCTAAATCATGAGTAAAAAAAATTAAGGGGCATAGTGAATTGTTGCTTATATCAGATATCATGATGATGATAATTACTGTCACAAACCAGGGCTAAATTGGCATGTACAAACTATTTCATCAAGTTTCCGCATACTTTCATCTGGATTGTTAATGGTGGTGAATTCATTTTCCAAAGATTTAAGTCCACAAATATCACGATGGACAACCCAGGGGATTGGAGTGACTCATCATTCTCTTTTCTCTCATAATTGTCACATTTTGTTATATAGCCAGTTTTCATATTACTATCTCAACAACACTAAAAGTTCAAAGCACTTGTTATCAAAGAAGCAACATTATATGATAACCTTGAAATAAGTAAGAAAAATGTATGCAATCGTATATTTGCTAAAAAAGGTGACAAAAGTGTAAGGGTTACATATATCCATAGCTCTACAGAGAAAAACAAGCTTTTTATCTAATTAGTGTGTTTCTATAAACAACTTGTTTTCAGGAAAAAGAAAAAGAAAACTGTTTTTGACACAGCAAACTTTGGTTTTACCTAAGCATTACATAATTGTAATCAGAAAAAAACAGATACAATATTATAAATGTTGTTTTCTAATCAGAATTAAAATTATAATCTCAGCAATTCACCAAATGAAATGTTTCATCAATCGTCATTTAAAGTGAATATTTGAATCGGAGAACAACGTCTGAAATGTGAAGTACAGGCATAAATTATTATCATTTTCTTTCCGAGCCACATATATACAGCATATAAGTACAAATTTAATTATAAAAAAAAATAACAATGATTGTCCTTGTTTCACAAATAGAAATAGAGAGAATGAAAGAGAAAAGAAAATAGAGATGGGAAATATGAGTGAACATGGAAATGGTTTGGTTGAACAAAATAATGGAGAAGAAAGAAAAATAAAATGAAAGATTATTTCTATTGAATAATAAAAATGTATTTATTGCTATTATATATTATTAATATTTTTATTAATATTATTAAAAATTGTAAATAATTCTTTTAAATCATTCCAGAATTTTTTTTTTTCAAACAAATTCTTCTAAATTCATTATAAAAAATTATGTAAAAAAAAAAAAAAAAAACATGTGTCTTTTTTTACTTTTCTCATAAGTTCACCGAGGAAACAAAAGAGGAGTTGCTACACACATCTCATTGCAAATCAGCACTAATCACCTTGCCCAGATTCATGTCATCCACTCATGTTCATCCATTTCTTTCAGTTCATAGATGCTTCATGTATTAGCTTAAACTGGTAAATTAATCGGTACAATAATCTAATAAATTTTCATACCTAAAACTCTCAAAAAACTCCACAACAAGAAAGCAAAGGAGGAATGGTCAACAAAAACAGACAACAGAAATGAACAGTGGGTACTGAGCTTCAAGAACAATGCACACAAATGTCTCAGAAGCGATTAAACAACACAAGACGACCGTTAAAGCCCAACAACTGTATCAGAAGTCAGAACTCTCATAACTCATTTAAAATGAAAACTCACCATCTATAGCAGCAGAACCGATATAACATGACATATACATGCTTGGTACGCAACAATGAGTTCATTTAGTTAGCGAAGTTGTCTGAAAAACTGTCATTATAGATATAGATCTTATCTTGACCATCCCCAACCCAAAACCCCATCAAAACATAAAGAGTGAGAAAAGAGAGAAAGAGAAAGACCTGGAGCTTGAATACTCAAAGAGTTTCCCAGTAGAAGAGAAGATTATGAGGGCAATATCAGCATCACACAGAACCGAAAGCTCCTCGGCTTTCTTGAAAAGCCCTCTGCGACGCTTGGAGAACGTAACCTGTCTGGCGGTGGCGTTGTCGATCTTCCTAATCTGAATCTTCTCCCTCGCCATGTATATATACCCTTCACCTTAATCTATCCTCTTTTGGAAAAACAAGAAAAACAGAAAAAGAAAGCGAACAGCTTTAGCCTCTTGAATTAGCCGGATGAGCGAGGTACATCACGCAGAAGGAACCGACATACAATCAAAGAAACCCACCTAAAAAAGCAAGGGAGGGGTGAGTCGTTGACTATTTATGGAGTGTGTTGCGAAAAGCAAAAGCAGAAAAAGAGTATTGTTTTGTTTAGTGTGAGGAGGAACGTGTAGCAGAGAAGTTAATATGCAGGTGTTAACTAAATTTAGCTTTTGTGAAATCGAAGCTTGGTAGCAGATGGTGGTGGGAGAAGGTATCTATGGATTTTTGTTTTGTTTATTTTTGTGGAGTGGTGGTGTTGGTGATGGATGGATATGAAGTTGGAAGAGTTTAGCTGAGTAAGGAATTTGTCGCTGGATTTGTACTTGTGGATTTTACTTTCCTTATTGGGGGGAAGGCGTTGATATTAGGAATGTTGGTTTTGGTGTTGTTTGGTTTGGCTTGTGAGATGGTTCCAGCTTTGAGATGAAAGCCACCAATGGGAGAAAGAGAGAGAAAGAGGGAGAGAGAATGCAGAGAGCGTGTGGAAGTGTGGAAAAGGTATACCCTTTTATGGTGAAACACTGTTCCCAACTCTTCTCTCAAAGGGTACAAGTTTGTCACTAATTCATCTATCAGTGTAGAATAAATTAATGGAATGAGGTGAGGTTCCTTTTTCAAGATATTTTTTCTTCTTAAATCCATTTTTAATGGCCAACTAGTTGGGTCAGTGAAAATGAAAGTAAAGTGCCTAATTTAAATTCTAGGGAGAGAGAGATCGTACAGAGAAAGATGTATTCGGTGCCGTGCATAGTGTTTAGAGAATTTATATTTATATATTATCTGCAAAAAAAAAATTCAAAATCATGTTAATAGACAGTCTTAGAAAGATAAATAAATAAAAATATATTTTACATCCGAAGCTGAAAGACACCTAACTGAATATTAATAAACTATAGAAAATATGAAAATATCTTCTACTCTTCAACTTTTAGAAGATATTAGGTTAGAATATGAATGTCACTTCTCTTATTATTTTCTTGTCTAAGATATCGTCTTCTTCTTTTTTAACACAAGTGTATTAAAGACACTCAAATAGTTAAATCAGTGTATTAAAAGTACTGTGGGAGCAAGAGACTAGTTAAAAATATTGATTTTTTACACTTAAGAACTTTTTTTAAATCTAATACATCTTAATATAGAAAGTACATGACATGTTATTACACCGTCACAAATGGGTTCTATTTGAACACCGTGTAAAATAATTGTAATATCATTGAAATATAAATAAACTAATCTTAAAATAGTTATGGTAAAAGTTGAGAAATAAACAGTACGTACAGATTTAACAAATAAATGAGTTTATTTGGTATAATGGAGATAGAAATAAGTACAATAAAAAAAGGGAGAGGATTTTATCATTTTTTTTACTTAAACACTTTTCTGTAAAAATTAAATAACTGCTCATAAGGTAAAGTCATGGTCTGTTGATCAAACATATACTTGATTAGTTTATCAAACATCTACCAAAGCACACATATGTCTGGTTGCTTTATAACGATGAATTTTAAAATACTAGTTTCAGTTTCGTATGAATTTTTTTTCACGTCTTTAGTTGTTACATTATCAAGATCGATGTATTTTATGAAAAAAAAAACTCGTTTAATTAATTTTATTAATGAAGATCATTCCTTTATAGGTCAAGCTAATTTTTCAAACAAGCTGACTGATAATTTTTAAAAAGTATATAATTATTAAATCAAACAATACTCACATCACTGCTTTATCAATGAAGATCATACCTAAACCTGTCAACTAAAAAAATATTAATTCAATTAGATTAAAAATGTTTGTAATTGTCAAATTATTACTTCATGTGAAATTAGAATCTTAAATTTAGATGTATTTTGATTTTTAAATTTAATAGAAATAATTTTCTTAACCGAATAATTTTATGTATTAAGTAGTGTTCAAATTTGTCATTGAACTGAAAAAGTATCTATATATTGTAAACAATTTAAATATTAAACTAAAATATCGTTCAATATGAAAAATAAAAATGAATTCAAATAAATTATTATAATTATATTTATTTATTTATTAAATTCAAAGAAAAATATATATCAAAATTTAAAATAAAACTAAATTTAAATTTTGTAAGTTTAAAAATTAAAATCATATTTTATAAAAAAAACGAAGTCACGTTAGATATTAAAAGAAACATATTTTTAATATATATCTATATATATATATATATATTCAACAAACTTATATTTAGTTTCCATATTTTCATATGAATAAGATAGTCCTTAAATTTTAGAAAACAAGTGAATTAATAATATAAAAAATAAATAAATCTGTTTTAATGATTTTGAAAGTTTATGTTATGATGGTTGAATTTCTTATTTAACGGAAAAGATGGCTTTTCCGTACATGAAAGACTATTTGGCCATAATGGAATTGGAATAGAATAGGAATAGGAACAGGAATAGGGTTATCTTAGTGACATGAAAGACCAGTGAGCAAGTTAACAACCATGAACATGAACAATGGCCCCTACCCTATTCTCCGTCACTTTCACCCGTCAGATATGGATATATATATATAATATTTTTAAATATTCGCTGTGGAAAACAATAAAACTAAACAAATAAAGCGTGAGAAAGAATAATTAATTTTAATAGTAATTTAAAAAAATAATGTCACAAAAGAAAAAGATGAAAACTGTGTTGTAGATAGTATAGTACGCTGGCAGTGAAAAATCATGGACGTAGAATAAATAAATTGACATGATCGATCGTGCTATTTCCATAACCAGTTATATTTGTACGGTAACTTTTTTTCTTTTTTCTGCGCTCTTCTGCATCATTGTTGCCCCTTCTCTCTTTTAACTAACTCACACTTTTTTTAAGGATAAAATTATAAAGATAATTCTTTATTAATGATATAGATATAAGGTAATAATAATAAAGGTTAATTGTTGTAAATAATAAACTTGCAATATTTTTAAATTGGTACTGTTGTGAAAGTACGGAATTATTTCTGGTAGTACAAGATCTAGCCCGTGATAAAAGGAGGGAAGAAATAAGTACACACGCAAAGGATATAGATGCAGTTTCTTACGTGTCTTAACATCTAAGAGTTATATTACTCTATCATCGAGTGTAATCAATGTGTCTCAAGATACATGTAAAATAACATCTTTAAAGAAAAAAAAAAAAACTATAATTTAGAACAGAGTTTTTTTTCTTTCGATTTTTGGGTTTTAAAGTGTAAAACATTTTCACTCTAATGGGTTAAAATAGAAAAGTTATAATTTTATAACACTATGTAGTTTCTAATTTTTGATTTCAACAACTACTTGTTGTTTTCATAGTTGGGAATATTTTCAATTTTTTAATTAAGTTAGCAAATAGATCATTTTTTTTTCATTTCTTTTTTTTTTCACTTCATAATTCACTTTGACTTTTATCTCATTCATGTTTCTATTTAAAATTTAATTTTCATAATATTAAGCTATGTTAAGTCCCACTCCAGAGCTCAATATTCAGTTTCTGTTACTCTTTTTAGTTGTTTTAACCATTTTAACTAAATAAATACATACGAAGAATAATAAAATGGTAGTATTATGATATCATTTAAATGATTATATTTTGTTCAATTAAAGTTAAGAGTAAAATTAATGTTAATAAATCTTATTCAAGACTATGTGTTATGCATACAACTAATTTTTTTTCATGTGTATATATTTTATTACCTTTAAACTAATTCATGCGTGATTATCTATAGTAACAAACTTTTCTAGGATCACATGAAAATGTTTCCACTAAGATACACTTGAAGTGCGAAGAAAGATTGTACATTTCCTACTTAATTTGTTATTAGTGTAGAAAATCGATTTTCACACGTTGACACGTCAAATCAAATAAAAGACATTCATTTAATAACTTAAAATAATAATATTTTAATTTTTGCAGTCTAAAATTTATATATACATTATTATATATTATTAAATAAATAGATTGTCAAATGAGAGTGAGTAAGCTTTTAAAAAAGTGTGGAAACGTTGATTGTACGAAAAAAGTAGTGTATATAGAGTAGCTTGGGTGTGGCCTATGTGTTAGAGGTGAAGTGAGTTTGGTTTAGTTGGAAGAAAGAAAACGATAGCAGATGCATCTTATTCTGCTCACACGTCAAGAATAGGGTTCCATCTTAGTCTTCACAACCTTGCTTCTGTCAGAGCACTCTACTCTACTTAGTTACTCACATCCACTTTATGCCAATGCTCCTTTCACTCATCAAATAAATGCTCATCATAATCAAATTTCCAAATATAAAAATAACTACTTTTTACATTCATATATTTAACTATCTTTCGTAACTTAATAAAGATGATCACATATTTAACTACACGGTCGTCTTTCATTTTTGCGTTTTTCTTGGAACATCTCTCATTGCTTGAAATTCCAAGAATCAAACAGTGTATCCAAATCCTTTTCTAAAGCCGAATACAGGTTCTTGACTTCCTTGACCTGAGTTGCAATGACTCCATTACTTGTTTAAAAATATGCACATTCTAGTTTTCACATTTGTTGAAAGTTCCACATCAATTAGAGATAAGGTCAATTTATAATATATAACTGGATGTTCCACTTTCTAACACGATATCAGAGTCAAGTCAGAATTTATCATAACGAATTTTCTTCGCGAAATAAATATATTTCGGCATGAAATATCAAAATTGATTTTCATGTTATTCGACAAAAATTACAATACAGAGGCTGAGAGAGATATCACATATATCTTCTGCTTTACTAGTGTTTCCACTTATGCTTGTATATAAATAAGCCTTGTTTTGGCTTCTTTCTGTATCAGTTTTTCCACTTCAATGATAATGAGATTTTTGTCTCTTCAACATTCTTTCATGCACTAACAAATTCAAAGCGAAAAACAGCCTTTATAAATGTCGTTTAAAAAACATTGTCTTCCTTCGTGTGAAAAATCATTTCATTGATATTAATAAAACACCTAAGTAGCATCGTCCAAAAGTAGCCCAGCCTCTGTTGCTGAAAAATAATCTTGACATCATTTTAATCTAAAAGCAGCTGCACCTAACTTGAATAGAAAATAATTTCAATTAACTATGATAAATAAATTGTGTTTGACAATATTTGAAAAATACCTATAACATTAATAAAGAAAATTACGAGTAAACAATGTCTTAATTAAGATTAATCCGAAAGAACGATATAAAGAAGATATATAAATTTGAGAGAAAAGAGAGAATATATATATATATTTTTTGAATTTTTACATTCTAAATAGAATTTCAAAATTTATAATTTTAAATAATTAAAATACTTTATAAATTTTTGAAATTTCATTTTTTAAATTTTTTTATCGTAAAATATGTCAAATTTTCTATAAAATAAGATAATTTTTTAAATTTTATATTCAAACACTCTGTGATCATTATAACCCTTCCTCTCATAAAAAAGATGAGTAATTAATACTAGTTTTTATTGTTTTAAGAGTAATTAATTTGTTTGTTTTTATTTCAGATCAAATTGTTATATATTTAATTAATTATTTCTATATTTGATGATAGATTTTAATGGTCCACTTTCCTTGAGAAAATATGAAGTCCTTAACTTTTTTTTTATGACAGAATTTTATAAACGATATTCATATATACAAATTATAGCACGTGAAATCAATGCAAGTATAAATAAATAATTGACCATATGAATCCAAGTTTTTCTAAAGTATATTTGATTTCATAAATGTGCTTCTAGAAAAGGTGATGAATTAATTTTGAAATGGTATTCGAATAAATTTTTGTGTGGGATACAACTGTCTATGCTTTAAAAAAGAACAACTTGGTTATTTGATATCGTTAGTGCATAAGAAAGAGCCAACCCCCCCTCATCAAAATGACAGCCCAAAAAGAAAAACCAACCATACATACATGATTTTTAAAACTAGTTCTAAACCCTTTAAAAAACATATATCCATGAACATTTTCATGACACCGAAACATGTCGATAGATGAAAAATGATACGATGAATTATTTTGTATTTTTTTTTACAAAGTTAACTTAGCTGGCTTTGCTCATCAACAGGTTGCAGGTCATCAAAATATAACAATCACCAACACACCTCATAATATATTGTTCTATTATAATCACATACATGTACGATTGAATCGAGAACTTATTAGATCAAAAATTATAATTATTAGGGTTAGGACTCCACAAAAATAACTTAATTGTATTGTATTTAAGTTAATTGAATTGTTTTAAACCAAAAATAACTGAATTATTAATAGTAAAATTAGATTATATTATTCTTTAGTTAAAGTTTGAAAAACTGTATTGCAAATCGTTAATTGTTCACACTCGGTATGCTGAATTATAATTTCTCCTTCCTCTTAAATCCCATTCGGCCCACAAGCACCGATATACTTTTGATTCAATCACCATCAAGATTCAACCACCATCGAGATAGTCTAGTTAAATTCAAAAGTAGTGCAATTCAGTTCAAAATTAGTGTCGTTCAGTTCAAACGTAGTGCAGTTCATAAAACAATTCAGTTTATAACAATTCAGTTTATAACAGTTCAGATCATATTATAGTGCAGTGCAGTTCAGTCTATTAGAAGAAACAAAATAGTATAGTTTAGTTCGTCTGAACTATTTTTCAGTTCAAGCGAACTATTTTTTAGTTTAGTGCAGTTATTGATAGTGCAGTGCAGTTCAATATATTTTGCCTAGTCCTAATTAATCACGTATATTTGCTTTGAAACTAACAAATAAATTACAGTTATCTTAAAGGTTTATCGAAAAATGATGAAAGAAAAATATATTTAAATTGTTTGAATTACATTTTGTAATATCTTTATTTTATAATAAATTTTCTTCTCTTTTTACTAAACAAAATTTTTATGTTGTATTTGATATATTGGAAATTAAGTAGGAAAATAAATAAGAATGAGATGAAGATTTGGATTGAAAAAAAAAAGGACAGGTTAAAAACAAATTGGTCCAACTACTCCAACTACAGTATTTGTGGTGCTCATAAGAGAAAGAGGAAAAATTAGTTAAAAATACTAAGAGATAATAGTAAAGTTTTTTACCCTTGTTTTAATTTCAACGACCACAAATTTTATCTTCTCCTTCGCCATATGGATATTGAATAACCGTGGATTAAATAACTTAAAATGAAATAAATAAATAAAATTTTAAATACCCAGGGACAAATATGTAAATTCCTACGAATTACCGTGTTTTTTCTTCTCTGTTTTCTTTTAAAGCACACATATAACTATACATTCTTTTTCCCTCTGTTTTCACTTTATTTTACTTCAACCAAATAAAAAATTTTCACAATCTGTTTTGATTGAGATTCCTTTCTATTTCCGTCCTTTCTTTCAATAAAAAGGCAAAGAATTTTTAAATGATCAAATGTATTAACATGTTTTGTATTTTATTCAATTTATGATATTTTAACTAAACATTTATTTAATTCATCATTTTCTTTATCTAGATGCAATCTAGTCGACAAATAAGACTTAAATTTCACATGACAGATTAAATTAGAACTCGTGCGAAACTTATTTTACATGTTTGGTCACTTATATATATTTTTTAGCTACCATGTTATCAGTGAAAAAATATACACGAATCTTGTGAATGACTAATATGTTCTAAAAAACTTGATTGGTGAATATTGAAGTATTTAACTTATATGTTTTAATTTAAAGGTAAATGGTAAACTAGGAAGGTGTGAGATGTTGCGAATTTAGTTGTTTAGAAGATTAGAAATCTGAAATTTTTTTTAATGTATAAAAAGTGTGATACTTATGTCATGACATCATTAAGTTGTATTTTAAATATCAATTTAACACTAAATTAGTTACTAATTTTCATTAAATTATAAAATTTAGTAATAAATTCATGTTTTTTTTACGCATTTAGGTTTAACTCAACCTTTTCTTAAGAATTGAATTAACAATCTCACGTATTGGGGAACATTGATGATCATTTATCCTTTAATAAGCACTTTTAGTTTTATTTTCTTACCATGGGATTCTCAATAACCTTTTTTATACACTGTTATTTGTATTTTTAATAAAAATCAACAAATTAATATTCCATTTTTTTTTCAAAGACCAACAAAGACACGTTGTTAGTACACTAGATTAATACAGTTTTAAAAAAGCTTATAAAATAGGTAGCTTTTGTGATGACTACTTTGATAGTATTTTAATAAAAGAAACATGTTTTCCTTTTAATATTTGTGTAGAGATGTTACGCAATTATTTTTAAGCGGATAAAATATTCAATTACCAATCTGTAGTAATTTAAAATGATAATTTTGTTAATTGTTAAAAATAAAATAAAATACTTTAATATGCGAATGACAAAGAAATCATATGTATTTTCCTTAATAATAGTGCTAGTTGAAATACATGTTGAGTTAAAATTTAATATTATAATTATAAATATTTTCAAAGAAAATAATTTGCGGCGTTTTAAAAGGTAAAATTTTAAAGAGCACCACATATCAACATAAGATTAAATCGTGTCCACTATAATTAACTTGTCAAACTTAACTCGTGATCTTCTCTCTTCCATATGCTATAATATTTATAAAATTAATGAAGGAGAAAGAAAGAAATCACGTTATAAAAAATAATATACTTAATTAAAACTTAATTCTTTGATAAATTTAAATATTTTTAATTGAGTTTATATTAGATTTTATTTATTTTTTGTTTACTAATTACTAAAAAAAATATTTTTAAATTGATTTTTTACTATCTAATTTTTTTTAAATGATTGACTTAATTGTTATCTTACTTTATACCATGTTTAATTATCTTCATATATTATTTTGTATTAATATTTACTATGTAGGTATGTGATTAATTTGCACCAATGAAATAATAATTTTGTCCTTGTTTTTTTTTAATCTCGGTTACATAGTGATGCTTAGATATACTCATAATATTATTTTAACTAACTTTAGTTCAAATTTTCTGCATATATTAATAATATTATAACTTTTTTATAATTCAATATATAATTAAATTCAATATGTAATTAAATTTATTTGCAGTAAATCACATTTTATTTAAAATTAGTTACATTTAGTACAATTTTATTTTTATATAAATAGATTTTATTTTCTATTAATTTTGATTATAAGGCTAAATTTGTAATTTTCATTTTAATTTATCAAAATATATATTTTTTTATTTATCACAACCATGAAATTATTCACAAACTTTTCAATTACCTTTAATGGATTGTGGTGATTTTGGAATGGATTAAATAGTGAAATTTATGAAAATTTACGATTGATTTGATTGATATAACATATTAAAAAACAATGTTAATAGGTAAAAAAGTTATATTACCAAATTATCTCTGATATTAAAAGTAATATAAAATGATATATAAATAATTTTAAATTATAAAAAATTATAAAAACAAATATGATATTTTAACTAACTTTTAACCGACCACTCCAATCACTCTTAAATTATCACACCACTACAAAAAATCAAAATAGATAAATGAATGGTGATTGGAGTGGTGAGTTAAAAGTGGATGAAAAAGTATGTTAAAATATCGTTATCCTATAAAAATATAAAAAATGCAATATATTTGGTATGAAAAAAAAAATTAACATGAAAATAATTTATTTATATGGAGATTTTATTTTATTTTTAATAGTAATTTTATAAGTAGTAAATTTTTATTATAATAAAATAATGGAGATTACTAATCATTATTTGTCTTCCTTGTAATTGAAATTGTTCCAAGGACAAAACAATGATGAAAGAATCGTTCCACCACCGTGGAAAATCATTCTCTGGAATAGTTCCAAGCCAAGTGGAATCATTCCAAGTCAAGTGAAATTGTTCCAAGCCAAGTGGAATCCTTCCAACTAACGCAAAATCGTTCCAAGCAACATGCATCACCACATGGAATAGTTGTAATGCTTCATGTACTATATTTTCCTTGTCTGCACTGCATAAAGTTCACTTGCACAACAATAGCATGGCCTCTTCGTCTGCACTACATCAAGTGGATTTGCACAACAAGAGCATGGAAAACTTAAATGTGATGGGGTTATTTAGTAATTTATACTACATCACCCTCGAGTCTTACCATGTATAGCAAGATTGCATTTTGAATGAATCCTGCTAATCATCGCTCGATAACGCCCTCTATCACTTCTAAATTAACATGAAAGTCACCCGGTATTCCTCACTTCCCAATCATTTTGTAGAGTAAATATGTGCAAAAGAACATAATGTTAATATTAGATGAAAGTGAATGAAAACGAAGAAAGAAACAGAATGAACGTCTAAGTATGGTGTTAGAAGATAGTGAAACAAGTGTAGAGAATTTAAACGCTAAAATAAAGGTAGAATGATATTAAAAAGGAAGTCAAGTCAAAATTGAATTGAATAAAAATAAAATAAAAAAATGAATACCTAAATATATTATAGGGTTAAATATGTTTTTGGTCATTCAAATTTTAGTGAAATTTAAAATTAGTCCTTCTTGAAATCTTAAACAAATTTAGTCTCTTATATTTATAAATATGTGGATTTAGTCCTTTAAACATTTTTTTAAAGTTTATTTGACGTTCAAACGCGTTTCTTATCTAACATTAAAGCGAATATGTGTCAAGCTGTGTAAACAAACTAAAATACTAAAATAAAACGTGTTTGAATTGTCAAATAAACTTAATAAAAGTTGATTAAAAGGACCACATCCACTAATTTACGGAGTTAATAGACTAAATTGGTTTAAAGTTAACAAAATATACAAAATGTATATTCTCTATTCCATTATTTAAATGTTTGTAATTTTTATATACTAACAAATGGTTTTCGCCATCATATTTTAGATTTCATTTTACTTTTCTCCTTGATTTGTTTACACTCATTTAATGTTTTTTTATTTTCACTTCATTTTCAATCTCATACACTATAGTACAATCTCTCACTTATTCCATAATTTCTCAATTATCCCATAATGTGTTAAAAATATTAAATCATACAAATTCAATTAAAACTATACAACTTTTGTAATGCTCAATAACTATAATTAAAAATATCCAAAAATATTGAAATTTAAAATTTAATTAACCCAAAAATAAAATTACCAAATTAAATGAAAACCTTGGCGTAGGACTCAAGTCCAATGCACGAACCATGGAGAATATTTGCTGGGCCGAAAATGCAACAAAAGTGTCCCTATTTTCTAAAACGACGTCGTCTGCGCGCTCTAAAAAACCAAACAAACACCCGCTTCCTCACTCTGTTATTATTACAGGCACAGCCGGTACCGTACGGTAATGATGTTGATGCAAACCAAAAAGCTGTTTCCATTCAGTCAGTGTTTCTTTTCGTATTTTTTTTTTCACTTTTTAGAACAATCACAGTATTAATTATATCATATTAATCATAGTTGCTCCGCTGCATTCTTCTGTCGATTTCGAAGGTGAGGGAGTGGAAATCTGAGAGGGTTTCGCGGCAGCGGCAATGGCAGAGCAGAGTAACGTCTGGAGCTGGAACGTCATGGGCTTCGACCCGTGGAAATCAACGTCGACGTCTCATTCGCCGGAGCAAAACGATCAGAAACCATCTACACCGTTTGCGAGGAGAAACTCCACCTCCTCGGTTCTTTCGCACTCCGTGGCTTCCAAAGTTGAGGAATTAAGAGACAAGGTTAAGGTAATGCGTTATCATTTCCACGTGTATCGCATTCTTCTTCTTTGGAATTCGGCAACTAAAAATGAAATTACGACGTCGAACTATTTCGGCGAGAGTTCCAGTGGTTTCTGCTTCCGCATCGATTATATACGCACTTTGAATTTCATGATTTTTTGGAGAATTTTAGTGACTGTTAGTTGAGAGGGTTTGACTGTGAAGTAGTTTTGGAATCGGAAGAGTATTTAACTTGTTGTATAGGAAATTGTTTGCCTTACTCGACCTTGAACACTTTTTTGATCCTTCCATATTTCAAAAAGGAAAAACAAAACAAAAGAAACGGCGTGTTGACGAAAGAAGTAAGAGTTACCTGCTTAATAAGGTTTCATTTCTAAAACTTGTCTCATTGTGTGTGATGCATTTGGAAGAAGATAGCCAAATACACGCTTTTTATTGTTGCCTTGAATGTTTCCTCTTCCAGTCGAAAGCTGTTTGTGTTGTGTTGGGCAACAAGATAGGGTTTACAGAGGGAATGTGAGTTAGGAAGGATTCACTGTCCTCATCGAAACTGGCGTGTCAGAGTGTCTAGAACATACTCCTAGGTGGTAATTTATCACAGTAGTTGCTTGAAAACTACGTCAAGCAGTTTCAGTCAGCCTAATTAAGATTCCAGGATCAATCAACATTAATTAAATTAGAGTATTCAGATTACAAAGGAAAATGTGTGGAGAGAAGGGATTCGCTGTCCTTACTGAAATAGGTGTATCAGAGTGTTTAGAGCATAGTCGTTGGTGGTAATTTCTTTCAGCAGTTGCTTGACTATATGAATCAGGTTCATTCGGATTAAATTACGATTCCAGATGAAAATGCCAATTTTTTTCTTTTCCTGATAGTTTTATTGCATGGTTTGAATGAAGGTGGACGTCTGGCTTCTATACGTTTTTTGGTCTTCAAAATCTGCATTGAATCTCTTAGAGTGAGGAGATTAAAATATCATCTCAATAAGTGCCTGAACTGGATAATATAAAATACCTAGCATTTATTTTATCGAAACTATCACTTGTCTAATATTAATGTAAATGACAATGTAAAAATATTCTGCCAATACAAATAGTTTCGAGCTAGTTTGTGGATTTTTTAGCAAAGATGTAAAATCAAACTTTTTTCTCTTTAAAATTTGTGCTAAATCAATAGAAATTCAATACATAAAAGCACATTATATTATTTTCTGAGCAAAAAAGATGTTATCTATCCACAAAAAAATGTGTATAACCTTTTCTACTTGTAGTAGTGCTTAAATTTTCCTGCATTTATGGTAAACTTTTTCTACGTTCGAGTTTAAATTATTTTTGAATGGTTCATACCATTCCATGTTTGGTTGGGATTATTTTGGAAAATAATTGCTGTCTTTTTGACAAACTTTCTTAGGAAATTGTTTGAAAATGATTATTTTCTGAAAGTACGAAATATATAGTAGTATGATAACATTTTCCCTAGGAACAGTGATTCCAGATTCAATAATATGCGAAAATGATTATTTTCTAAAACACTCTTTATTTGAATTGTGCAAAATTTGCTTATTTGTTACTATATGCACATAAAACAAAACTAAATGGTTATGTTGCTGTTTTTTTCCTTAGTAATTGTAGAAAATTGAGTAATTACTTGTCTCTTTGGCTAGCAATATCATGTCATCAGAGTCTATGAATTACATTTTTAACTTTTATTCATACACTTTGGTAACTAAGAAGTGTTAATTGGAGCAGTTCAGATTACGTAGTGGGTGAAGTTCTCAATGCACAATAGAGAATGTAGTTCAAAATACCTTGGAGGGGGGTAATGAAGCAAACTATTGATAAAACAAAATATAAACTTGATGGGGGCATAAAGTCTCTTATATTCTTGAGTGAACTTTAACTTAACTGGAATATTGCAACTAGTTATGATTTTACTGCTTGGTAGTTCTGTAATGAAGGAGGAAAAAATGTGGTCTTTCAGTTTCAATATTATGAATTTAGATGGTAGGTATGTTTTTGGGAGAGTCTGTTAGACCAATAATAAGAACTTTGGAAGATAAAAAATTTAAGATTGTTTTCACTGCTAATTCTGAAGGTTTGACTATTTGATGTGCAAACAGAGAACAAAGTTCTTTATGTAAAACAGAGTATAAGTTATCCTCTTCTGGATTACACAACGTCATGCATAAAATTTAAGAGAAAAATACTGTGTCGAACAAATTAATGTGAAGATGACTCTTAAACAATCCGTAATTGTGATAAAACTTGGTTGGAGAAGGGTACATTACTTAATGTTTTGCAAATACTTGGGTATGATTGGGTTGATGGAGAGTTTGAGCCAGTTGTTGTAGCCTGGTAGGTATTCGGTCCAGAACTCCATGCTGCCATGTACCAAAGAAAAGGATGATTAAAAAATGCTTTTTTTTTTTCTGGAGTATCTTTGATACGATTCAAAACCAATTTTATGTTCTTATAATTACTAGCTAGTTTTGTTGGTTGGAATATATATTTTTATGTGGTCTGCTCTCCTACTTGATCTTTGTGGATTATGGAAATTTTTGTTTTAGACACACGTTAACAATTACACCAGGTATTTTGCACAGCTTGCAAGAAATGACTACCAGCAGTTAAGACAAGAAGCAAGTGAACTTCAAGAATATTCAAATGCAAAACTTGACCGAGTGACACGTTATCTTGGTGTTCTTGCGGAGAAAGCCCACAAGTTAGGTAACACTAATTTGGCCCACTTGTGGTTCTTTATATATTCAGCTAGTTTTGATATTTGTCTTTTTTATTATTATTTCTTTTGGTTGATTCGGTCATTTATATACTCAGATAAACAACTTAAATAAATGCTTGCTCAGGCAGATTTCATTCAATTAAGCTCCACAGTTATGAATGTATAAGAATGACAACCAGAAATGTCAGCTACGCAGTATTATTTGTTATAACTCTGGTGATGACATCAGTGTAATACCAATAGCAAAAGCCTGAATACACAGATCTTATGTGAAATTCTGAATTCCTTGGAAAATCATGTCAATTTGGCAATTGCACATAATATATTCTAAACTTACATGTCAAAGTTATTATAGATATATAAAATAATATGTAGAATGCAAATTTTATTTTGTTCCAATGTATATATATAAAATATACAATTTAACATATATGGGATTTGCAAGTATACTGATGCCATTTTTTTAGTTGGAGTCCATTCATAGCATATGACAAAATATCCAATAATCTCTTTTTACTTTGATTTATTCATAATGGGTTTGTTATACTAATTTAATATTTAACCATGGAAAGAAATATTTCTCTATTTGGTTGCTACGCCATTTCATTTTTAACAAACATTTCAATCACTGTCTCTGCAGATTATTGTCCTCTATTTTTTTAATCTCCTTGGGCTTTAACTTCACAACTTTCTTTGTTGATACAATACAAGTTTAACTAAGGGTATGTTTGGACAAACTTTTATATAAACACTTCTAGAAGAGAAAATTAAAGAAAATAATGAAATGAGCTTTTCGATAAACTAAAATTAGCTTATGCACAAGTTAAAAATAAGAATTTAGAAAAACTATATGAGAGTGCTTTTAGAAATTAGTTTATCAACTAATTGACTTATGAAATTTTTTTCTCTTAGAAGCGCTTCTAGAAGCCTGTCTAAATATGGCCTAAATAATTCATTAGTAGATCACTTTCACTTTCTCAATCCGAATTATGAATTGCAGTTCATTAAAACCTATCCTTTAGATAATTTGTTGCAAAAAAAATTCAAGTCCCATTTTTTCTAAAGATAGTGCCAAAATATATAATATAAGTAGGGCGATCTTCACTTTACAAGTTAATTTTATAGGATAAAGTTATGCCTAAACCACTTTCTGAGATGGGACAAGAGTCTATCCTAGATCCATTAAAAAAGGATCATTCACCATATTATACATGTACCAAGTCCAATAGTGTTGCATGTAACAGTGTGTAGGAAAAACCCAAGGTCTACATTGTCTAGAGATAGTGCTAAAATACATAATATAAAGGAAACACCACTTTACAAGTCGATTTTATATGATTGAGTTATAGCTAAACCATTTCCTAAGAATTTGAAATTGAGAATATGAAATTGAATCACTCTATCATTTACCTACACCAAGTTCAATAACCTTAAATGAAAACTAAATGAACAATGGTATGAAAGAAAGAGAAGTAGGGCAAATCACTGAATTTGTGCTCTGCGTCACCCAACACCAGATCTATCTAATGAATCTTGGATGGCATAATCATTCTAGAACCCACTCCTAAGCAGCAAACTCAAACTGGATTCACCATGCACATTGTGCCATCACCTTGTTCTTTTGCCAATAAAAAAATTATTGAAGCCTTTGACTACAACATCTAGCTCATCTCTCTTTCCTCACCAACTTCGTCTACCTCCGACAATTGGGTCTCCAAGCTGAATGCTAGCTACCTCTTCTTCTTCATCAGCATCAACAACTTTGTTAGCTGTAGTGTCATCACATAGTAGATTAAAAAGTCATGGATGGAAAGTGGAGGAAGTTTTGGGTGATGGTTGGATAAAAGTTTCCTATAATATCCTTAATTAAATTATTTAAAATAAGAGTGATGATTGTATAATTGTCCTATATTTTTGGTTTTGGCTATTAAAGCATTCCAACTAAAAAATGGGTATGACTGTATTAGCAAATCCCTCCATACCAATATGTTTGTGTGTATATGTTAAGGTATATATAATTATATATTCAAACTAACAAAAGATATATCTAACTCCTAATATGTTCAAATCTGATACTGATACTGCGGCAAAATATGAATTGGTGCATTAGAGCTTATTCTCTTAAATCTAACTCCTAGCAAGTTCAAACCATATCAAACATGGCTTAAAGCAGTTTTATCTGAGGCATGTTTACTTTCAGTAGGCATGAGATTTATTTTTTGGTAAATATGATGTTCTGTGCAACAGCAATAAATGTAGTGGATGCATATCTAGTTGCATTAATTTCTTGAAGTACTTGAAGTTATGTGAAATTTGTATGTACCTACACCTACCATGTCTTTTCTTTTTAAGCCATTATGCTGATGGTTTTCTATTTTGAATTTTGTGCTTCATCTGTGAATGTCAGATCAAGCTTCCCTTGAAACTGAGGCAAGAATATCTTCTGTGATCTATGAAAAGAAGAAATTGTTCAATGACTTATTGACATCTAAAGGTGATTGCTATATGTAGTTTCTTTACTATTGTTGGCTTCTTTGTATTGACTTTGTTTTTGGTCCCTCTACAATTCTATTTGTGTATTATGTAATATGTAATATACATCCACTGTAATTTAAGTTGTTAACTACATGGCCCCTCTACTTTTAAGCATACTAAAGTGGATGTTTTGCTGAACTGGAAAAAAGGTCTATTTAGCTGTTAGATATGGTTCTATTATTTGCAGGTAACATAAGGATATTCTGCCGAGCTAGGCCATTATTTGAAGATGAAGGTTCCTCAGTTGTTGAATTTCCAGATGATTATACCATACGAGTAAATACTGGAGATGAATCCTTGTCTAACTCAAAGAAAGAATTTGCATTTGACAGAGTTTACGGACCTCATGTTGGACAGGGTAAAATGGTTCTATTTTATGTTACTTTATTTTGGTTGCAGGAGGAGGGACTGGGGGGGCGTCAAAATCCTGGTGCCGGTCTGCTTTGCTTCTTGCTTATATTGCCTCATATCTTATGTTTGCAGCTGAGTTGTTCAGTGATGTTCAACCAATGGTGCAATCAGCTTTGGATGGATATAATATTTCCTTATTTGCATATGGACAAACACATTCTGGAAAAACACACACTATGGTTGTTCTTTCTGTCTTTCGCTGTTTGCTGATTGTTATCCTACTCTTTCAAAAGAAATAGATACTTGGATGAGGATCAAGAATTCAGTGTTGATATAAAATTGAAATACCTCCCATTTGGGTGAACTTAATTATTTATACATTAATAATGCCTGATAATTTGCATCTGCAATGTTCATTCATTGTTCTCAGGAAGGATCAAGCTATGATAGGGGTTTATATGCTCGTTGTTTTGAGGAGTTGTTTGATTTGTCCAACTTGGACACAACTGCTACTTCTCAGTATACATTCTGCGTTACTGTTTGTGAGCTCTATAACGAGCAGGTCTCTTTCTTTTAACTTCCTTTATAACCCTTTCTGGATTAGTTTGACTTTGGATTATAAAGGTTTTCACTGCTCTTTTTATGTGCTTACAGATAAGGGATCTGATCTTGGAGTCGGGGAAAAACTTGCCTAAACTGTGTTTTGGTTCACCTGAATATCTCATAGAACTAATGCAGGAAAAAGTTGATAACCCTATGGAATTTTCTAGGGTTTTGAAAGCTGCACTTCAGAGTCGAGGAAATAATCCATTAAGGATTAATGTTTCTCATTTGTATGGTCTCTGGCCTATATTATGCATGGCTATATTGTAAAATGGCTTTATAATTTCTATTTAATGTTTCATATGATTGATTACTATTGATAGCATACTTTCTCCAATGGAGCTGGTGATGTCAATGCACAGATCTGCTTTTGTTATATGATACAATATACTCTCACCATTCCTATTGATAACACCTCATTACCTAATTCACAATGATTAAGGAAAGTGGTTAAGTTAGCTGAGGAAAATAAATTTGTCTTAAATTTATATTTTTGATCCAAAACTATATTGTCTAATTATTTGCCTGTACAATCTCTCTTTTTTAATGAGGGACATTTTAGTCCAAAAATAATCAATGGAAGAGGCATTATGAATTGAATCTTATAAAAAACACCACTTCATATTTGGGTCTTATAAATAGAAATAGAGGGATTAATATAATATGCTAAACATTTTTTTTAGCTTCTAGTTTTCTTTCTACACATTGGACTTTTGACTAATTTAAGTAATATTAGGAAACAATAAATATTGAAGGCTGTAAAATTTAGATATTCGGGCTAAGTTAGCAACAATATTGATTAGTTTAGCTATGTCTTAATCTTTCTCTGAATTTATCACTGCCACTATAATGGTTCTCTCAGATAGATTCTTGAGGTTGTTACCATTTTGATATTGGTGCTATCAGATTAGTGAATTTCATTTTATGCCTTGTATTTTCAGGATTATTACCATACACATATTTTATAACAATTTGATCAGCGGTGAAAACTCATATAGCAAGCTGTCTCTGGTTGATTTGGCTGGAAGTGAAGGTTTGATATCAGAAGATGATAGTGGTGAGCGTGTCACAGATATGCTTCATGTTATGAAGTCACTTTCAGCGTATGCCTTTTTTCATAATGTTTTTTAAACTCTTCAAAATTTTCTTCCCTATCAACTTTGTATTTATTAGCTTAGTAGTCAGCAGATGTTCTTTGTTCGCCCATGTAAAGTTAATGTCAAATGTCATTTCTCTCGGTATACCACCTGTTAGAATTATCCGAGTCTTACTTTTTGTTGCTTTTGAAAATGTATTTACAGGCTGGGAGATGTATTATCTTCTTTGACATCAAAAAAGGATGTTATTCCTTATGAAAACTCAGTGTTGACGAAACTATTTGCGGATTCTCTTGGTATTATTATTTTTCTTTTATTTTATTTTAGTAAGCTTATGGAACATCTATATGGTTTTAAGTTATTAGACACATTTTTGATTCTTGATTAAAAATTACAACAGAAATTGCACGTGCCTCTTAAAATGCTAATAAGTTTAATATTTTGGTGTGATTTTTTCGTTTTATTATAGTTTCTATTCAATACTTAGATACTTTGCATTGTTTTTGCTGTAACTCTTCGTTCTCTAATTGGATTGTTGTTACTATTAATTCAAACCATCTCCACTTCAAGTGGCACCTGTCTTGTTCTGACTTGATTTGTTTGTTTTCTGGCTTATTTTGTTAAGTGTATTGAAGCGTATGTAGTCTCTTGGTAGTGTTACCATTTTTTGTAATCTCTGTTTTTTATATTGATTAGAATTTATGGAACTGTTTCTTGATTATAATTTTGGCTTTTGGAATCTGTAAGCGGAAGATTTTTAGTTGTGTGCTTAGTAAATAAAGACACCTTTTTCTCTTTTCAAAGTATATCCCAGCAAAAGGAAAGATTTTGTTAAATGTTCGAGAAAATCTGACAGGGACTTGGGTATTATGGGGTGCCTCAGTCCTGCATTAAGGAGTATGAATGGCTTGGCGAAATAATTAAGTGACTTGGATTTGGTTCTCACCCTTGACGGCTAGCTTTTAAGGGAGGGTTCTCCTAGTGTTTGGGTGGTTATCGGTTTGGTTGCCAGTGTCTTAGAAAGGACTGCCTTGGAAGGTTTGACCAAAAAGACCGAGTGAAGTGCTGCAGAGTGTAGATGTTGGTATGTCTGCTCTCAGGAGTGGTGTTATGGTAGGGACTTAGGTATTATGGAGTGCTTAAGCCTCACATCTAGAGATGCAACATGGGATGCTCAGGGGGAGTGCTTAGTCTCAACATACCCTCCTACAATATTATAAAAGAGATTAAAAGTTGATAATTGGATGGAATTTCTCTCATAATTAAGAAATCTGTAGTCAATTCCATAGTTATTTTGAGGAGAACAGCGGGCTCCTTAACTGTGATTCTTGGGAATGTAATATTATTGCAGTCACAATTCTTCCTCCATTTGATATCACCAGATGACTCCGTTAGACATGTAGTCAATGTTAGTAAAAGTGTTCCTAGTATGCATAAAAGATTAATGTTGTGGGACCTAAATTTGGCAATCCATATATGACACTTTTTATTGTGCCTAACTTTGGCGCCACCATGTTTCTAAAGTGAATTTCTGATCTCTGGAAGGTTACAGTCGTGAATGGTCAAAATCTCAAATGAAAACTTTAGCTCGTATAATTTCCATCAATTTTCAAATTTAACTTTATAAAATTGATCTCACACTTACAAATAATTTCCCGTAGTTCTTTCCCCCATTTTCATCATAAACAAAATCAATTTGGTCCCTGCTAAATATATTAACATTAAA
>Ga0214545_1003373_pt1 | contig 30586 bp, 32 predicted proteins | sample CNSS4metaG_FD_160064 | JGI IMG/M metagenome (GOLD analysis project Ga0214545, IMG submission 160064) | Root nodule microbial communities from cowpea collected in UCLA plant growth center, Los Angeles, California, USA - CNSS4 | ecosystem: Host-associated > Plants > Roots > Nodule | place: USA...
GTTAAATTATTCATTCGGTTCCAATTTTCGTATGTAAATTTGAATTTGGTCCCTCAATTTTTAAAAGTGTTAACTAGGTCCCTAATTTTGATAATTTGTTTCAATGAAGCTCCTTCCGTTAAAATGGCAGAAACGGCGTTAAGAGCACAGTGACGTGGAAATGTTAGACTGAAACGTGTCATCGTGTCATTTATATTTAAATGCATTGAAAAACAATTAAGAATTGCAATATATAAGTGTAATGAATCATCCATAAACCCCATTATTCATCATTCTGCGTGTGGGAAGCTAAAAATTGAAGAAAAAGTTGGTCTGAGTATAAAGAATGTTGAAGGTTGTGGTGGGAATATGAATGTAGAATACACTGCTGCAGTGAGATCTGTGGTGGCAGAAGAAATGGAGAAATGTATGAAGTCAATTGAACACTCTCTTCTTGAAAGGAAGAAATGAACAGTGTTTTGAGATAATAAGTTTGAAGGGGTTGAAAAAATGAGACTTTGAAACAAAACCTACATATTTTAAGTGATTTACTTTTTCTCCGTGATGACAGTGTGTTTGGAGACTCTCATTCCACTACAACCTTTAGGTCACTGCACTAAATTCAAACCTACTCAATTCAATTTCAATGCAAACAAAACTTTTGAAACAAAAGATTATTGTGCATTTATATATTAAAATTAGTTAGGTTAAGAAATTAACCAGTAGAGAAAGGCATGACTGACCTAGAAGGAGGAGGTGAGGAACCAAGTGCTTCAAGTGGTTTCTTTTGGGTAGCAGCAGACTTTTTAAGGGATGGCTTTGCAGATATTCCAGAAGCATTTGATGGAATCTGAGAGCTTAGCTGATTAATTTCAGAAGCAGACTTAAGAAATTAAACCGAGATCGCAATTCCACTAAGAACACTCTGATTCCAGCTGTTCGAACGCCAACTTTCTAGCAATGTGATCTCACACCCTCGCGATTCTTCTGCAAACCCCTCCTTCCTCCAATTTCGGCCACGAACGCAAACCCTAGAATAAACCCCAATTTGAAGCCTAACAAAGACGCTCATTCTGTTTTCTTACGTATTAAATGCACACCATTTTTCGTTTTTTCGAAATTAATTATTTATTACAGCATTTAAAATTTCATGTGTACCACATTTAATGTACCACTTTACTGTTTAGTTCCGTCTAACATCTCCACGTCACTGTGCTCTTAACGTCGTTTTTGCCATTTTAACGGAAGGGGCTTCATTAAAACAAATTATCAAAATTAGGGACCTAGTTAGCACTTTTTACAAATTGAGGGACCAAATTCAAATTTACATACGAAAATTGGGACCAAATTAATAATTTAACCATATATATATATATATATATATTAAAATCTCAGTAATATCAGCCAGGTTCGTTTGAATTTGATAATCCTATTTATCATTGTTTACTGCACACATTCACTAATAACGTAATCTTAATCCTTATAAAACTATATTTTTTAAGCTATTTCTATTTTTAGTAATACCAATAGATATCTAAATATGTTCATAAAGATTGCTGAATGTTCAAACATCTATTGCATTGGGTATTTGAAGCAGCAAGAGATATGTTCTTATTCCGTTAGCAGCGGCGGAGGTCGGAAGGGGCAGGGGCCACGGCCTCCCTCCCCCAATTTTTTTTATTTTTTTCATTATTTTATATTTAATTTTTTTAAATTATATAAAATTTTAAAATTTTAAATTATTTATATTTTTTAAATTAAATAATATTATTTTTAAAATTAATAAAAATTAAATTAAGTATTTTTTTATTTATTTTATAAAATACAACAATAAATAATAAAATATAAAATCAAATATATAAAGAAATAAAATTATTAAAATATTTTTTATTTTCTTTTTTATTATCTTTTGAGTTTTTCATATGTTTTATTCTTGTCTCATGCTTTTTTTTGTTACTAAAAAAAGTTAGACATAAACTTATTATTTTTATCTTCATTTTTTCATATTTTTTCTTCTATTATTAAATAAATAAATAAATAAGATTCATTTCTCTTGTCTCACTCGATAGTGAACTATTTGTTTAATTTAGCATTATTTTTTATCTCATGACCTTTTTGTATATTCATTTTTTATTAATATAGAAGATAAAACAATGTACTATGTGATTTTTCATAGTCGATTTCTAATTGTAACTTGATTATCATAGTTTTTTTTAGTAATTATGTTTCTCAACTTTTGATTAGATAAATTATTTTTTAGTCTTAAACTTATTTTTTAAATAGGTATATTAATGAAAAACAAATAAATTTATTTTTTAAAAATTGATAGAGAAACTACCGGTGAAGATGAAAATATGATAATATGGTTGCTTATTCCATAAAAATGAAATGAAAGCTTGTAAATATTTTTTGAATCAAATGCACATTAATAAAATGGAAGATGAATATTTTGTAGATAATATGGTTATTTACATCAAAAAAAGTTAACTGAAAATTTAATTATAATTTAATTACTATGAGTTCAAAAATATAAAAAAACGATAAACATTCTTTTAGATATGTATAATTTCTTTAATAATTATAAATATATTAGATTATATATTATTTTTATTGAATTAATCACAATAATATTATATAAATTTTAAGTATATTATTTTAATTTTCAAAAACTTTTCATGAAAATCCGCATTATCGGTGAGTTAATCGTCAAAGACGACACTATCTCTCCTCACCACTTTCACTATCAATTCTATCAATTCTATTGAAGGATCTTTTTCTGACATTATTTCTTTCAACAAAACTTAAATTCAAAATCTTACTAATCTAGTTTAGTACTCCAACAAATTAATGTTGAAATATCTTGTTTTTATATAAACCACAAATATTTGTTCAGCTCCGATAAAATCTGTCGATTGATTCATTCTCATTCTTTTTTTCTTTCTATTTTTCAATTTTTATAAATGAATTTTGAACTTTTTTATTTGAATTTTGAACGGGTCTATACGTAAATTAGAACTGGTAATCAATAATATGTAAGAGTCTAGATCCCATAAAAGTCTGAAATTTACGAAAGTGCAGAGCAATTTGCAAAATATTTTCCATTCTCCTGTTCAAGTTTTTGCTTCGTATCGTCAAGAATCTATTATTGGTTTCCACACCCTTGTTTCCATCTTATAAACACAAGTTGGTCCGAAGTTACGTGGACCTAAAGCAAATGTTAAAACTGAGTACTCCTTAAAATATGCATATTAAAACTAATGTAAAATTTATGTTTTGAACTTCTAGAAAACAAAAATACTTATTGCGTCATACTTTTTTTTTTTTGTAGCCAGATAATTAATTTAACTTAACAATTAAATCAATCTATTTAATTATTTTAGACATTTTCTTATTAGTAATGCATCCCTTGTTTTAAAAAGTGTAGTCTTTTTTGTATAATTATGTTAGCAAGTATTTTCCATTATTGAAATGCCTACTGTTGCTATGTTTTTCACTTATTATTACGATAGTTGTGCTATTAAAGAGACAAATAAACTATTGAAAAGAATAATAAAATTAGACAAAGACCGCTTCAATACTATTTTATTACAGTCTGAGAATATTTGTAAGGCTCATAATAAGCGTATATATTCTTCAAGTTTACCATTAAAAAAGCTTAGCAATAAAAAGATGTTTTGTATTTCAATCAAGATACTAACCATCAAGATTATTTTTAGTACTAAAAATTCAATTAAATAAATAAAATAATTACTAATTATAAAGGGGAAAAAATCTTTACTTTAAATGTTATTTTTAACCGATGAATAATATTTTATTTAATAAAATATATTGAGGCAAGGAATCGACGCGTGTATACTATCGCTCTTCCCACACCCAATTTTGTCTGCAAGTGTGTGTAGTCAAAAAACTGCATAATTGACCAAATCAAACTCAATGGAAGAATCTTGGGGCCTTGTCCAGAGCTATATATTTTCTCTTTACATTGCAACTTTCTTCACAAGTCTACTCTTATATTGCATTGCATGAAACTAAGCTTGTGCACAAAATTTGGCAACAAATGATTGATATTACTAATTGAAGCAAAATGAATTTCCCTCTAGTACTTCCAACAATTTGGCTCTCCTATTTGTTTTTACTTTCCTTTGTTCTCATTACGTGTTGCCAAGTTGAGGCTACAGATGGAGACAGTGAAGTCATATCTGTAGGTGCAATAATTGATGATAACTCTCGCATTGGGAAAGAACAGCTTGTAGCCATGGAACTTGCAGCTCAAACTTATAATACCACTTCTAACACCTACAAGCTTCTTCTTCATTTTCAGCAACCCACCAAGGATCCCTTCAGACCCACTTCCCTTGGTTAGTAATTTCAGTCATTTGCTAGATCAAAGTTTCATTTTTTTTTGGTTTGGATATGAATTCTTAAATGTTTTTAATGTTCTTGTCAACGTGAAGTATTGAATGTGAACTTGTTTGTTGCAGCTAGAAGAATGATTAAAACGCAGAAGATGCAAGTGATTATAGGGATGCAGACATGGACAGAAGCGGCTTCAGTGGCTGAATTAGGACGCAAATCTCAAGTTCCTGTCATATCCTTTGCAGCTCCTTCCATTACCCCATCATTCATGCCAATTCGCTGGCCTTCCTTGGTAACAATGGCTCACAATGGCACTGCATATGCAAGATGTGTTGCAGATATGGTGCATGCTTTTAGTTGGCAGAGAGTAGTAGTGATTTATGAAGATGGAGAGTATGAGATGCTAGCACTGCTATCTGAGACCCTACAAGATGTTGGTTCACTGATCGAGTATCGTTTGGCTCTTCCATCTCCTTCTTATCTTTCCAATCCTGGGGAATTCATTCGCCAAGAGTTGTTTAAGGTGATTGAAAATACACAGTCCCGGGTGTTCATTGTTCTGCAATCATCATTAGAAATGGTGATTCATTTGTTCAGAGAAGCTTCAGAAATGGGACTTGTGGATGGAGAATCAGCTTGGATAATCCCAGAGAGCACAACTAATTTGCTTGATTCTGTCAACAAGTCTGCTATTTCCTACATGGAAGGAGCTTTAGGAATCAAGACCTACTACTCTGAACGTAGCAGTGAATATCAAAATTTTGAGGCTCGGTTCAGGAAATCTTTTCGTGCCAGGTATCCTGAGGAGGATAACAGCAACCCGGGATTTTATGCTCTGCAAGCACATGATAGCATTAAAATTGTTGCACAAGCAATAGATAGAATGGCGAGTGGCAGAAACACTCTGCTAAGAGAAATACTTTCTAGCAATTTCGTTGGCTTAAGTGGAGAAATTGGATTCGAAGCAGCGCAGCTTTTGCAGAATCCCACTTTCAGGATTGTCAATGTAGATACGAAGAATTACAGAGAGTTAGACTTTTGGACTCCTGAAGGTGGGTTCATGAGTACCCTTCCTACAGAAAAAGGTTCAGGTAGTGTTTCTAGGAACACAGAAAGTTTAAGTGGCGTTGTAATATGGCCAGGGAAACTAACAAGAATTCCAAAGGGCTGGAATCTGCCTACTAAACAAAAACCAATGAGAATAGCGATTCCTGGAAGAACCTCCTTTTCCAAGTTTGTCAAAGTTGATCATGACAAGCATACAAATTCATATGAATACACTGGATTCTGCATTGAAATTTTTGAGAAGGCGTTACCCCTGTTGGGGTATGACCTGCCATATGACTTCTATCCCGTGAATGCAAGCTATCCTGATCTGGTTCAACTGGTCTATAACAAGGTAAAGCCTTATTACTCATTCTACTCTTTCCCTTTTTTTCTTGTATATGTGGTTACTTCACACACCTAATAATACTTATATGTTTGTCATGTGGTTGAATAATGATGAAACTTAAGACTTATGAGGCTGTTGTTGGAGACGTGACCATATTAGAAGAAAGATTGCAATATGTAGATTTTACGGTGCCATATGCAGAATCGGGGTTGTCAATGATAGTTACGGAGAAGTCGGAAGATTCGACATGGATGTTTATGAAGCCCTTCACCTGGCAAATGTGGGTGGCAACCGGTGCCTTGTTGATGTACACAATGATAGTTGTTTGGTGCCTGGAGCGGAAACCCAATCCAGATTTTCATGGCGATTTGAAAAGCCAGATCAGCACTGCACTTATGTTTACTTTCTCCTCTCTATTCTTCGCTCACAGTAAGTATCATCCTCATACCTCAATTAAAAACAATTATCCACTTTAGTTTGCATTAAACTGAATTGATGTCAATGGTTTAATGTTGCAGGGGAGAAAATCTATAGTGATTTAACTCGAGTGGTGATGGTGTCATGGCTGTTTCTAGTTTTGATTCTTAACTCAAGCTACACTGCTAGTCTTTCTTCCATGCTCACAGTTCAACGACTGCGACTAAATGTGACTGACATTGAGTTTCTGAAGAAGAACAACATGAAAATTGGTTGTGACGGCGACTCATTTGTTAAGACATACCTAGAGAAAGTCGAAGACTTCAAGCCAGAGAACATCGTACACATTGATAATGAATATAGCTACGAGGATGCATTCAAAAATAATTCAATTGCAGCAGCTTTTCTCGAATTACCCTATGAAAAAGTATATATGAGTAAATATTGCAAGGGATTCTCTGCCTTTGTACCTACCACCAAATTCGGAGGTCTTGGATTTGTAAGTCACCCTGGATTTTCCTCTAATAACTACGATATATGTTAACTAACTGTTTTCTATATATAAATATGAATTTTCCTTCGGCCCTGGACCTTAAAAAGAACTCGAACTTTGCGGATTAGTGGGCCTTGTAGCTTTAACAGAAGTGGTCAATATGTTTCGCTAATTCTTTAAAAATCTCTTCAATGATGACACGCAGATGTTCCGGAAAGGCTCCCCAATGGCCAGAGACTTTTCCAAAGCTATACTGACGCTCTTAGAGCGGGGAGAAATAAAGAAGTTAGAAGACAAATGGTTGAACTCTGCAGATGACTGCTCCAACAATTCGACCTCCGAGAGTTCAGAAAGTTTGAGGCTTGGAAGTTTCTGGGTTCTGTACGTCATTTCTGGTGCCACTTCTACTATTTGTTTTCTTCTTTACACCATCCAGTCGCGGAAATCTAGTCACACATCCCAAGATGAGGCAGAAGAACGTAATGGCAACCTTAGTGATGAAAGTCGATGGAAAAGGATGTTTGTTATAGCAAAGCAGATCTACAGCAGAAAGCATGCACCACTTATACACGACCATCAGCTGCCAATGCCTCCACAATTACCAGATATCATAATGGTGTCTTCCCCACCAACGGTTACTATTCACAACTCTTGATCATCTACCACGTTTTACATACATAACCAACAAATATTCTTTTTTCACCTAATTATAGATTTAGGAAGGTAACTTAAGAATTCACATATACTCAGTATTTGAGTAATGACCCATTTTCATTATCCTGCTTCTGTAACTTAGTCATTGATATTTTTAAGGATTCCAAGCAACAATACCATTATTGAACTTCAGAATAACAGCTAAATGAACCTTGTAAATTGATTATTGTAATGGGTAGGAAATGAATACATTAAGATTAATTGGCATTGATAAGGACAACTGTACAAAGAATCTAGATCATTAAATTTCTGATTGCTTCAAAGGGGTAACATACGGTCTTCATATGATTGCACTCGTCATTAAATTAAATGCATACATACCAACGAACATAGGTTCCGTCAGTTGGTCCTCATCTGCTGCTTGCAACTAATCGATTCGAAAATGATCAATAACTCAGAATTCTACATAAACAACCTTTGTAAAAAGTACCACTACATTAAAATTTCACGTCCTCTATAATCAAAACTTCCTCTGAGAAAGAATTTTAGTACATTAACAACAGGTCCTATTCGTATTCTGGTACAGTCGTGAAATCTGATATTTTCTACATCACATGCAACGAAGTTACCGATACCCTCCTCCTCCTCTTCCTCTTCCTCTACCACCCCAGCCCCGGCCTCTGCCCCTCATACCCCCTCTCCCACCAGCAGATAATCCTTCCAGTGCTCTATTGACAAGTTGATTTTGCAAACCCCCACCACCTCCTCGACCTTTCTTTGATGCAATATTGTTGGACCCGTTAGCAGCATTAGAAGGCCGTTTTGCTCTGCAGAAGTTTAAACTAAATTATTAAGTTTATAAATTTCAATTACTACTGTTGTCCCAACGCCCAGTGCAAATTATATCTTTAAAAAAATCATTTTATTCCATGAACAGTGCAAATTAGGCCAAAGATTAACACTTTCGAGAGAATAATGAAACAAATTACTCACTCTCAAGGGAAAAAGAACAAAGTACTGTTTTTAGATTAGATAAATTTTGTTAAAATGCGTTATGATATTAACTAATATAACTTTTCAGAACTACTTTTTGTTAGCATCTGGAAAATATTCTAAAGCAGTCCTTCTATTAGGTTTCGCTCTATTTCCACAGAAAAAAAATTCTATTTTAAAAATTAAGTACTTCAATTTTATTTAAAAAAGAAACAAATAAACAAGCTATAAATGATCTTTTAGAGCAAAACAAAAGATAACATACCCAGCAGCTGGCGCATTGGACGATGCAGTTTTTGTTGCTTCTTTCCAAGAAAGATTGATTCTCTTATCTCCAATAAAGGAAGGCACTTTGGTACGCAATGGCTGAACACACAAACCAAAGGCGGTGAATCACAAATAATTTGATAACCAATTTGGTCAAGTAAAGAGGGTAGCATCCCTCTTACCTTCGTCATTGTCAAAATGTTATTACAGGTCCGTAACCCAGTTGTGGCATTCTGCTTTTTAGTTTTCTACATAATCATGTAAAAATGTAAGAATGACATGTCAATAAGAGAAAGGCAATACAAAGAACCATCAAACAAGTAGAACGCACAATTTTTTCCTTTTCTTCATCAGTTTTAGCACCTGCCAGAGATTTGTTGTTTTCATCCATTCCTTGAGTTAACTTCTTGATTGTAGCCCGGGTGAACTCCTCAACATTATTCAATCTAATTAAAGAAAATAAACAAAAATGTGACTGGAAAACAAAACGAAAAACTTAAATCCTACAGACAGGTAATACAACAAGAAGTTCACAGTAAAATGGAATATTTGCAACCAGTCAAATCAAGTACTTTAGCCCTTCCCAAACGGATTTGGAATTTCATTTGTTCACGATTAACTGGAGAAGTCATGTTTAAGAAAATATAACTATTTATTGTCTTTATTACTTACACACAGTTGAAATAAAAACTCATAATGCCAGTAAAAGAGACACTCATGTTTACCCATTTAGCTTTAATTGGCTTTTATTTTAATAGTTAGATTTAGTAATAAATGGTTAAGAATTATTCAACAGGACGCTGCTGTTAATTTTAAACAGCGGAGGATCCAATCCTTCCCAAACTATTGTATTTCCAAGATTCAGGAAAAGTAAGATCCATATTACAATGACATAAACACAGTCAAGAAGACGGGTTTTTAGTTCTTGATCAAGCCAAATTTTACAACAAACATACACATCAGAAGTTTGTTTATAGTTTATACTGATGCTCGGCATATAGCCTCATACAAAGAAATTAGAATGAATTTGAAAGTGTGTATTCCCCTCTCTTAGGTTTTCATATTTATAGTAGTTTGAGATACATCATATATAATGAATGAGAGAAAATAAGAAGATGCTCCTAGGAACTAAGTCTAGCACAAAGCATGTTCTTAGGAACTAGATCCAACACAAAGCGCACAGCATCTTACAATAAATCCTATTGAATATTTATTCTAACACTACTCTTCAAGTTGGAGCATACAAATTGTATGTACCAAGCTAGGAACAAATAAATTAAACACGAGGACCTCTCAAGGATGTTGTAAATACATGAGTTGATTATTTGAGCAAACAGACTCCATGCAGATTTCCTTGGCCAACAACTTTTCTCAAATGAAATGACAATCAATTTCAATATGTATAGTCTTCTGTGTTATCGAAAATCAGTGATAACAGCAACAAGGTGGAAACCAGTGGTGATTCTGGTGCTTGTCGCAACAACATGGCGATGTGGGTGGTTTTTCATGGCGTTCACCTTTTAGATAACGAATAGCAGATCTGAAATGGCTATGGTGGAAAAGGCGGAGAAGGAAACCCTATTGAGGCAGCAGTGGCATGGAGAAGAAGACTCTTCAGCTAGGGCAACAACACTTGTGAAAAAATCTAGTTTAAGTACGAGATTTTTTTCTTTAGTGTGTTCTATTGGGTTTAAAGCACAAATAACAACTTAGATAGAAATTGGGTCGTTTATGGCCTAATAAATTTTTTATATTTAACCTAATATTCAAATACTGCCTAAACTTCTCCTTCAGCCCCCTGCACTGCTCACCACCACACACCGTGCACCGCCATCAACACTACTGCTGTTGTTGTTAGCATATTACATGTCTGCTTTTATTTTTTGTAAAGTGGCACCTACATTCTTTAATTCTTTTCTCACTCCCATATTTCAATTTCTAGATACAATATCATTACTTTTGCATAACAATTTTATTTTTGTATTTTTTATAATGCATATATTATATTTCCTTTGACTGAATTTTCCACTCCCGTTATGATTTCCACTATAACTTTAAAGGATATTTGGGGTCTCCAATATATTTTCGTTATCCAATATCGATAACATTGGATTAGGAGCAATTTGGAGGGCAACATGATTATCAGAATGCATCTTTATCGATAGAATGTCACTGAAATCTAATTATTGTAAGAATTGTTTTACCCATATAAGCTCATAGGTAAAGAATACCATTGCTCTATACTTCGCTTCAGCATATGATTGGTCAGCAACATTTTGCTTCTTGCTTTTCCAAAAGACAACATTTCCTCCAAGCAACATGCAATATCCCGTCGTAAAGCATCTATCGATATGAGAACCAACCCAATCAACAACACAATAGACAACAATTTGGGTATTCCCTTTATCTTCATAAAGTAGTCCTTATTCTAGAACCTTTTTAAGATATCTCAGAATACGAATGATGGCATTCCAAATAATCAGTACAAGGATTTTGCATGAACTGCAAAGGACAAATCTGGTCTAGTAATAGTGAGATAAATAAATTTTCCAACTAGTCTCCTACATCTTTCAAGGTCAAAGAAAACTTCTCATTTTGCCATTAATTTCTAATTCATGGGACAATCCACTAGTTTACAATCAATCATGATGTCTCTTTAAGGATGTCAAGAGCATATTTCTCTTAGAGATTACAACTCCTTCCTCTAATTGAGCAACTTCTATGCCCAAAAAGTATGAGATTTTCAAGATCTTTTAGTCTAAATGATTGCATAAGTGCTCCTTTAACTGAGAGATTTTAACAGCATCATCCCTATGATGGCTATATCATCAACATGCACTTTTAAGTACACACATTTGTTGGGGGAGGTGTGATAATAGAAAATAGAATGGCCTACCTCACTATGTTTCGGCCCAAAGGATTGAACAATGTGGTTGAACTTCCTAAACCAAGCACGGAGAGATTGCTTTAGACCATAGAGAGCGTGAAGCAACTTGTAAACCAAACAGACTTCCCCTGATTAACAAACCCAAGATGTTGCTCCATGTACACCTCTTCTAAATCGCCATGTAGAAAAGTATTTTTAATATCAAATTGATAAAGAAATTGATAAAGGGACCAATGACGAAAGGATGCCATGGCAAGGGAAAGTCAGATAGTAGTCATTTTGGCCACAAGAGAGAAAGTATCACTATAGTTAAGCCCATAAATTTGTGTATACCTTTTGGCTACCAAAAAGTTTTGAAGCAACCAATTTCACTATTCGGTCCAACTTTTATGGAATAGACCCAACGATGGCCAAATATCTTCTTTCCAAATGGAAGAGAAACTAACTCTCATGTATCATTTTGTTCAAGGGCTTGCATTTCAACAATCATGGCTTGTCGTCATTCAGGATGATTAAGAGCCTCTTTTAAATTTTTAAGAATAGTAATAGAAGATAAAGAGATAAAAGAATAATAGGAAGGAGAGAAATGGTGATAGCTTAGAAAATAGTGTAGAATGTGTACCTTTGGAAATGGCAACGGGCCAACTAGAATCCTCATCATCAGGAGACGCAGTACAAATTGATGATGGTGAAGGACTTGATGAAGATGACTCATCACGTGGTAATGGACTAGTCATTTGAGAAGGGTGGGTCGGCCTGGGAGAACTGGGCTCGTGAGAGGAACTTGGGTTAGTAGAAGAAGTTGGAAAGTGTTTGTAATTGGATACACAAAAGGTTCAACTAAAGGCAAGACAACACTTATTGGACAGAGCTAACATCTTCTGCGGAGGAAGAGAAGAAATGAGTTTCTTCAAAAAAAGGTGGCACTTGCAAACATGCAATATTTCTCAGTGTCAGTAGAATAACATTGATACCCTTTACAAAGACAAGAATATCCTAAGAAGACACATTTGATGGCTCAAACTGAAAGTTTGTTCAAACCTGAAGACACATCATGTACAAAACAAGCACAACCAAATACACAATGAGAAATGGGAAAACGAGGCTCATTTGAAAATACAATGGAGTATGGAACTTGATTGTTCAAATAAGAAGGCATTTGATTAATAAGATAACAACAATAAGTAAGAAGGACATCACCCAAATGATGGACAAGTAGGAAAGTCATGTAAAGAGTAACAATTTTCTTGAGTGTGACCCATTCTTCTACAACATCCATTGAGGATGCTCTCTTCCACAATGACGCCCCCCTCTACTACTAAGATCTCTTTTCTTCACAAGTAGAAATTATGTCAGAAGATATAGCTCCTGAAAGCATGTTGAGCAAAGATAGGGTGACAATCCAAAAACACAAGGAAACCATAAGTTTCAAGAGAGAGAAACCTAGGGTTTCAAGCAAGGAAAACGGTGATTAACACTAGAAGACACACACCAAATGCTCTTGGAACGAAACACATAGCTGAAATAGGCTCAAAAGAATTTGGCGAGTCAGACCATGGTGGTCCAGGAAGATCCTGACCATCGAAAGTCGATGCGTGACACTCGCACTAGGGCAGAGCAGGTCTGGACGACGTGTGACAGCACATCAGTTGAAGAATGGATACACACTCAATGGGGTTGGGTCACGCTCCTCAAGGCACACCAGACCAAGGTGTCGAAGGACCAAAAACTAGCGACAAACAGAAGCATATGGCAGCAGACGACAAATAGCAACATATCGCAGTGAACAGCAACAGAGAACACAAACAAAGACCAATAGATAATTCTTTTGCAAAACAAAAGGCAAGACAGAGACCAACAGAATAGGATCGACCCATTCTGATACCAACTTGAGAAAAATACAAAAAAAATAGAATATTTTTTCTATAATTAGTATGTATTCCCCTCTCTTAGGTTTTTATACTTATAATAGTTTGGGATCCATTACAATGAATGGAAGAGAAAAGAAGAGAATTCTAAAAGATGCTCCTAAGAACTAGGTCTAGCACAAAACATGTTCCTAGGAACTAGGTCCAACACGAAGCACATAGCACCTTACAATAAATCCTATTAAAGACTACTTATCCTAACTTTGTATTGAAATTCTCACATCGACTAGAGGTAAGATCAATTTACAATATATAAGTGCAAATCTCAACTTACAAGCCGCTTTTGTAAGGTAGAGTTAGATTTAAAGTCCACTTTTTAACCGTTCATATTGATGCTCAACATATAACCTCATAATGATAAAATCTTAACCAGACCTTGTTGCTCATTACATGCCTCATAGACTTATCATGTTTTTGAAAATATAGAAAATATTGCTATAACTTTGCACTCAATTGACGTCCTCACTAAAAGTGAACTTGACAAAAGAATTTGTGGGAGTGGGCAACAAATGAACCCATATCTGGATAATGGTTGAAAAATCAATGAAGAAAATAGCAATTCTAACTATGCAGTCTAATAACCCCAAAACATGATAAACAAGGCAAACTATTACTCATTGATCTCAAACAAATAATTATTGCACACTACCCAAGAATACAAATAAAAAGTATTAAGCTAATAAATTAAAGGTAATGTCCTACCACATTATCTCTACGACAACCATGTTTGAACCTTACATAGAGAAGTTCAAGTTCAAGTTCAAAAACTGCAGTTTACAAAAAATTACTGTGCATCTAAATGAAACCCCCAACAGCTTTTACTCCTTATACTTAGCACCATAGTGCATGTTTGAAAGATCTCCCAGCTACCAAACGGGTAAAATACAATCAGTTTTCCGAAGCTGAATGCAAACATAACAGGTTCACTTTCCATATCTACATAACAATATTGTTCCCCTAAACTTAGAATTACTTGGACTTGATTACAGTTGGGAGCTTTCATTGGTCTATCACTAGTAAGTGCTACTGTAAGCCTTCATCAAGACCTGTAGCATGTGCTATCTTTGGAATTAGAAACCCCCTCATAAATTCTTTTGTAATACTTGCATATATGACTTGACCAAATTATATTAATATTACAAACCAAAGAATAGGTGAATAGTTGACAACATAATTTTACCAAAAGAATGCTGATACCTTTCAGTAAAATCATTATAATGCTCAGAAAAGTCCTCTCCGAGCCTATCAGATGGCTGGCCAGTAACAATTTTGTATCCGCATAAACTATTTGTTGCATTAGGAACCTACATCACCAACTTCAATTTAGCAAAATATATAACTAACTATTCACAGCATTAACTTGGACAAGGCAAGGTAAACCACCTTATGAGCTAGGTGATGAAATGTGTACAACAAGCACTCTACATAGGTAAAGTTCATCTCCTCTCCAGTTTTCTTCCAAGTCATATATTTCTGAAAAATACGAAGCAAGAAGCTTAATGGAAACAGTGACAGTAGAAAATACCAATCATTTTAATTTAAATAGAATATTAAATAAATGGATATATTAATCCTTGACAGATTGCATTTAATTTGATTCAATTTCCAAAGATCATACACAGCAGTAACTACATCACACTTTCAATTTGAATTTGCATCAATCAACATATTGCTCAAAGTATACTGAACAGAGCTGAAATTATATGAATAACATTATAAATTTATAACAAATATAAAAGATAGATGAAGTCTTAATAATAGTTACTCAAGAAAAAAAAAATGGATTTAAGATAAAAACATGCTAGCCACATCAAAAGCACACTTCTGTTAATCCACAATGCGCTTGGAAATAACAGCATAAAGTAAAACTAAAAAAAAAAGAAATCAACATTGACATGACAGAAAACATACTTCTATATACAACAAATTAGAAGTACTAACTTTGCCAATTTTCAACAACAGGTTTACCTTTAACAACTGAACAATAGAAGGAAGCATTTGGCGTGAATCTTGTGGAGTTGTATAAGGGGAAAATTCTGCAAGGCTTCTGAGTAAATCTACTTTACGTTCTCCGGGAAGCTGACAAGGAATAATTAATTCACACAACTAAGTTTCTTAAAAACCAAAAGAAAACTTCAATTGAAGACGACTATTAACATGATACCAAAAAGATTTCACTAATCAAAAACATTCACCAGCTAATACAAGATCTAGAAAGGTAACCAGTAAGACTACCAAAGATAAGATTCCTTAATTATATTTTATCTGAACAAGTAAAACAAATTAATATTACAAAGGTGACCAGTTAAGATTTTTCTATGTAATCTAGAAACCTGCACTGTCACTAGTCCAACAAAATATAATTTAGATATTTGTAAGGCATGAAACCATGGTATATACGTTCAGAATTGATTCCAATACAGAGAGAGTAGAAAGGGCAGTATCTCGTTGAAAGGCTCAATACATCTACCTTTCAATTTTTCAGATGAACATCCTTAATCCCATCCCACACCCACACACAAAGGAAAGGGACCCACTTATTTCACAAGTATCCATTTAATATAACATTCTCAAAGGAATTAAACTAGCTGCTTGTTTAAAAAGTTTCATTAAATAGATTAAGTATACAAAATTTCATATACTTAAAAATTATTTGATATTATCAATTTATTTTAACATACAATATAATTCAAAATAAGATTCGATTCTCGTGCATGTTCAACTACCTAAATGACATCCTTGACAACAAAATTATATAACGTATTTTAACAGTTACATCAGTACATTTGGATCGTACAAAAAGTTATAGAATAAACTATCAATTTATGGCTACAACCAATGGCATAAAGTATTAAGGCAAGAAGCAGAAATATTATACATTCTTATTAAAAATAATAAAACATTCTTATTAAACGAGTTGAACAAAGCAAAAGGAAAAATATTATTCGAGTTGAATAAATAATATGAATGCATTCTTATTCTTCCAAACTAAATTATCTGAAGTAATACCTGGTCAAAAACAGGTATTATATATTTGTTTATGTAGTTGAGAAATTTGCTGCTTGATGCACCCCTCTACAAGAAAAAGAAAATAATACCGTTGAATAAAAGACTAAACAAAACAATATGAGGAACATTAAGCAGTGTAAGCAGTCCTTACCACAACAAATGGAAGAGCCATATGAAGGCATGATATCAACCTGTCAATATGATCTGCATCTGAAACCTGAAAATTTCCATTTTAATAACCCATTATACGAGACCTTAAAAACAAAATACATTACTTTAACTTCTAACAGCAGTAAAGCCTAAAATCAAGAGATCATTTTAGGAAAACATAACAGATTCTTTTAACATATAAAATGACTGTATTTGTGCATTCAACTGGATAAAAAGAAGAGCAATAATCACATTGAATTGTGCATCTAAGTCAGCTTGCCCTTCAATGATTCCAATAAGCTCTTTCATCCGTTCTGCTGGAGCCTTTTCACCAAATAAGCTCAAACTCTTCAGGAAATCCATAAACATTCGAAATTCTATGCCAGTGACATCTTCTAAACTCTGCAATTAAATTACCCTCAACTTATATCAACACTGCATAAGTTACACAAATTAAACACTAATAGAGCATCAAATGAAATCATAAAAATAATGAATACCTTTTTTATGAGATCAGTTATGTGTCTTTCCATTTCCTCCTGGGGCTTCAACAATTCAGCTTTGATAGGGAAAACCTAAAATTCACATATTTAGCGTTCAGTATTCCCTTCCATGTTAAAGAAGCAATAGAATAAAGGTCTCATTTATCAAACATTTGTCTGCTTACCTTGTCTCTGACAAAGTTTATAACTTTCTCACGGATAACATCATCAGTACTTGGCTCTTCAACACTGCCAATGTGCTTGAACAAAGCCGTCAAAGAAGCTGCATTGAAAACTAAACTATAAGGAGACAACAGAAAGACAGCACTAATTATAAATGTCAAATGTCAACAATCAGAAAAGCATATATATGATATCTGTCAAAAGATAGAGCTTTCACAGGCAAAAAGTTTGTGCAAGTACGTCATTCAAAGCAATTAGCCTAACTCTACACCTTCAGTTCGGAATACAACAGTTCTACAGAATTGTTGGACTTCCACGATTGATCTTTCAATTACAAATTTCTAAAGTTCTATTACCAACAATGTGCCGGTAAAAAAGAAACATTAACCATAATTTCAAATTCAGCAAATTATTCAGGGCATGCTAACATCAATAGGATACCATCCATGCATAAACCAATGTTCAGAAAAAGTATTTCTTAATGCACATCTTACGAACACTGAATCTGACTATAGATAAGACTAGTGTTAGAATTGGATGCATCTTTTTCTGTTTATACAGATGATATTGATCAGTGTTATTCAAATTACAACGAAAAGAATTGCAGAAAGATCAAAACTGCATGTACCTTCAATGTAAAATACGGTTACAAGATCAAGGAGATTGAGATATAAAGTTCTTGAATTAAAGTTCATTCAGTTTACGATCATTCTAGAAGATTGGTGACATACTTCTGTTACATGACAAAATACAACAAGCAATTAAGCACACGTCAAATCATACTGATGCAACACCCAAAATTATAAGTTATTTTACTTTAGCATTGATAGATTCAGGTTCCTTAGCAAAATTTAAACTATCAAGAGTGTGTTTGGAACTCAGTTGAGCTCATCCAAATGCCAATCAACCAAGTCCCATTCTTTCTATGTTTGCTGCTCTGGGAAGTCGTATTTTCTAGTTACAAGGCTGCAAATGGGTTTCCTAACAAGGTAAAGATATATCACAGTACCTTTCACATCCTGCCTCAGCAATGACATAAGAGCCTTATGTACAGCATCACGCTCCACGAATTCCTCTAAAAGAATGAAAGAGGAAAAAAACATATTAGAATCAATCATCGCTATGTTCTCAACCGCAAAACCTTCAAAGAGCCCAACTTACCAGAGCCAAGGATTTGCACAAGAATATCAACCATCTTCCCTATATTCTCAGGTGTATCCTTACAGAAAAGAGGCAGTCCTCTAATTGCTTGCACACGAACCTGTGAAGCAACAGAAAAACACCAAACAGTGGAAAGAAACCTCAGCACATACAGAGTTCACTAGTAGAAATCCAGAGAGGAAACAGAACAAACCACCAAGATACAGTAAGCAGAACACTTCTTTTCTCCCGTTCCCAATGTTTGGTTTAAATCTAATAAATATCATTGTTTCCCTTTAGATGTATCCTCCACTAACTATCTTCGCTCCAACTATACCCTTAATTAATTTAGCCCGTTGAACCAACACAATCATATGACTCAGAAGCCTTGGCAGTTCAACCCCTAGTTTAGTTTTAAAACCATCGCTAAGACTTGGAGAGAAGTAGCATAGCAACATGATATTAATGATAGTGGGGTCAAAATCTCCCTTGGTTTTCTTCCATTCTGAATTCGCCATTTCTTAGTCACCACCACATACACTAATGAAAAATAACAAATCCCATGATATATATATATATATATATATATATATATATATATATATATATATATAATGAACGGAGAAAAATGCGTACCCCGAGTTCTTCAGCCTCGACCAAATCAAGATGGGCATCGAGAGCGGGACCAGAAAGGTCAGGAAAGAACTTGTAGAACTTGGGAATGAGCTGCGCAGCGAGCTGTTTCGCTTTCACACTGGTCTTCGCCGCATCAATGATCCCCTGGTAATCCTGCACATTCTGCGAAACCACAAAACAATCCAAAACCCTAATTGCAAGCTCGAACATCGGAATCCAAAACCCTAAACCGAGAAAGCAAGAATCAAAAAGCAAATTCCGAACCTGAGACTTATCCTTGGCATTGTTGAGCTGCTCCCCGTATTCGTAAAGTTTCTCGATATAAGCAGCCTCTTCGGCAGGGTCAGTCATCGGAAGGCTCTGCAATTGCGGTAGCGATTTGGAGATTGCGATGGCAACGGCAATTGGGATTAAAAAACAAAATCAAAAATAGCATCAAACAAAAAGGGGAAAAAAAAAGAGGGTTTTTTGCAGTGTTATGTTAAGGGTTGGAATAGCGAGAAAGAGAGTAACTAACCTGAAGAGTGAAGTGAAGAGTGTTGCTGAGTAGGGAATGATTCAGTGGGTAAGGTCAAGTAGCTCTTCAATGGGATCAGTTAACCTTAACCGTGCCGCACACACAAACACACAACACACTTTCTTTCCACTATAAAACTGTAGTGTCTCTCTTCTCTTATCTCTGTCATCGAAAAACTCTACCTCTGTATATACTGCACAAGACGACATGTCGTTTCGCAAAGGTACATTCATCAAACGGAGAGAATTGACTAAATATGTAAATTACGAATTTTAATTTTATTTTATATTTAGATAAATTACGAATTTTAATATTTTTTTGTTACTTTATACATAAAATCATTTTTTAATAAATTAAAGAATAAATAAAAGGTCTCATTGAATTATGACTTTAGTTTTTTTTTTTTTTAAAAAAGAGTAATTTCATAACAAAATATTCAATTTATTTTTCTTTGTGAAATGTTTTTAATTTCTTAAAATAAGATTTAATTTCAAAATTTTATTAAAAACGTGTATAGTATTGCTACTTATTTTATTTTATTTTATTATTTGTTCAACTCGTGAATCTCATCACGAATTAATGTTTCATTTATTTTATTTATTTTTCTTTGTTTCTTGAATTGTGGAAATTTGCTTTGATTAGATGTTATCGTTTTTAAATTTTAGTATTCAATATACAAGACAGTTAAAGCAGAATTTTTGTTTTATTCCTCTTTAAAATAAAAGTAATGCATTTCGTAGAAAATGAGATCATCTTTTACAAAAAAAAAAATGAAAAGATTTACGCTTATAAATAAATATTATGTGTATATAGCATATAAAATAATAAACTCTTAATGGCGTACTAAAAATATGCAATGGTTTTACTATACTTTATTAATATTCATAAGTTTATCCAAGAAAACTCGTTGAAGCAGTGAGAATCTCACCACAGTCCAGTAAGATGTAAAAAAATAGTATATACTACTCCCCTAGCATCTGAATCTAATAGCGACCACTCGAATTTCCCAACTTAGCAAGCAGATCGGCAAAAGAGTTCCTCTTTTAAACCACTCTTTCATAGTTTCAATAATTGTTGCATACTTCTGATGAATCTTCTTGGTTTCAACTAGGTCATCACTAGATTAGAATCAGACATAAAAGACGTATGGAGATTTCTTTCTACACCTCCAAAATTTTTTCTATACCTCTAAAACACTTTTAAATCCAAAATACCTTTTATCTTTCGAAAAAAAAAATACCTAAATCGCATCTTCAAATTTATTTCTGGATGTCAGACTTTCAAAAAAAAATTCTAAATATCAACATCCGATAAAGAATTTAGACTTCCAAATATAAAAGAAAATATATACCAAAAATTGTTTTCTAAAAATATATATACCATTTTGAAAATATATATATATATATATATATATATATATATATATTTCTGAAAGTTAACTTCTGGTATATAGTTTTTGGATATCCGGAAGTTTAAATTTGTTATTAGATGTCGATCTCTATAAGCATCTTTATCAGAAGTCGACATCTAAAAGTAAAGTTTAGGTGCAATCTGCATAGCTTTTCTCAAATAGTCAAAGGATATTTTTGGGTTTTAAAAAATTATTGGAGATGCAAAAGAAATCTTGGAGGTGTATGAAGAAATTCTCAAAATGTATTTGAAGCATTTATCCCAAACAACTCATAATCCAAACACGATAGTTAGAGTTTAGTTATTGCTTCCTGCACTCCATAATTATTAACTGCACCCCAACTCAAACACCCATATTTTTGCATCACACCATTGTTGTACTATTGTTGTTGTCGTCACTTTTACTATCATTGTTGTTGCAAAGAAAGATGAGGAGGAGGAGCACACTGTAGAGGAAGATGAGAAAATGTGAAAAAAAGATTTGTTTTGAAACATGTTTCTATATATTCGGAGAAGGTCTTTTTGGAAGACATTTCATGTAAGGGTGTTTCAGAAAACTTGTTCCGAAAGGCATTATGTGTTATGAAAAGTTATGAATGAATTATGGAAAATTTAATATTATGACTTTTATAAGTATTTATGCAAATTCTTATACTGGTGAATTTGTTCTTAAACATGTCTTACTAGTTTTTTAACCTGTGTGAACGCATGGATAAGTTAGATTGTAGTATTTTAATAGTACTTTCATAAACATGATGAATAAACATGAAATACTATATTTCAATAACAAAAGAATACATTCATCATTCATTATATGTTAAAATTAAAATACACATAAGTTGTTTCAAGTATCGATGTTGATGTTAATAATGTTGCATAACCTCAAAAAATGATATTGATATAAGAAGGCTTTTATTGACAATGAAAGCATTTTTCTACATTTGTCATTATTCTAGTAATGAAGTTAAAACACAAATTTGATAAACATGGATTATAATTAAATTAAAGCTTAAAATAAGAAGAAGGTGCATACCTTAGATTTGGTTCAAAATGTTGTACATGTTTCTTTTAAAAAGAGTTTCAAAGATTTTTTTTTTACACAACAATTTTAGTGTTGGTACTGACATTTCCATCTTCATCCAAAATTGTGATTTTCAATCATTTCTTTGTTTTGACTACAAAAACAACAACATACAGTTGGTCATGTGTGAATATTGGATGTGACAGATAAAGTTAAACTCTTGAAAGAGATTGCCCTTGACTCTTATTAATTGTCATTGCAAAATAAAGTGATATTGGAAATGGTCTTCTTTGAAATTTGAAAGGCAATCTAGAATTAGAAGACATTAAATTCATTTTTGGTATAAATATATTTAGACCATGTTTTTTCCTGTGATCATAGTAGCAAAGATGACATTTTTGCCTAACTCATTAACTTGCAACCTTGTACTGTTACAAAGACCTTTTTGCTTGATTAATGTTTCTTACAAGCATAATTGGCCCACCTCTTTTCAACTTCAATCGATGATTTGGTATGTCTGAACATTTTATTTCATTCAAGAATTCTAATGTAAACCATTAACTTTGAATTTATTAGTCCTCATCTGATTGGTATGGTGTGTCTAAACATAAGTATGTGATTTCTTCACCACTTATGAAAGATAAAATGAAGTCATTAACATGCACTACAAATTCAATTTTTGGACATAGAATTGCTCCATCATCAAAAAATCTAAGAGACATCATATTCAATATAAATTCAGGATAAACAAAATTCACTAATGATAATAAAGGCGATTCACTATTTTGAATTAGAAGACTTTTTGGTATTTCAAGAATGCCCATGTTCATTTAAATCCATGTGTCCATCTCCAATTTTTAGGATTCAATCAACAAATTCTTTTATATTTGTTGTAGTCTGATTTGTTGTATTGTTTAATCTTATTCTTCAAAATTTTTGAACACATTGCAATGTTTATATAATTCATAATAGTTTATTGTTGATTTGACAACATCATATTTACAAGTTTTTTTAACCATAGGCAAAATTTGCATAAAATCTCCTCCCAAAACAACCATTTTACCATCAAATGGTTTTTTATTGTTTGTATCATCAATATTTTTCATAATGTCTCTCAATGTTCTATCAAATGCTTCAAAACATAGTTTATTCATCATTGGTATTTCATCTCATATAATCAATTTGATTTCTATTAGGAGCTTAACACGAAGACAACCTTGAGTGATGTTGCAAGTTGATTCCTTATTTACCAAGATTGGTATGCAAAATGTAGAATTTGTTGTTTTCCACCAAGAAGTAATAAATATGCAATTGCACTCGAAGTTACATTTAAAACAATATTTTTCTTATATTTTACAACAACTGACAATGTTCTCTACATGAAAGTTTTACATGTTCCACCATATCCATACAAGACAAAGAATCCTCTTTTTTTGTGAAAGCATCGTTGCCATGATGTCTTTTTATATACATGTAGTTGTTCATCAGTGAATGATTTTAAAAGAGCTTCATGTTTGTTAGTCATGTCTTATTCATTATAGTTTTGCATTCTTTGCTTGTGCTTTTTTAATTTTAATTTGCATTTTTTTAGTTTTGACCTACAAAGGTGAAATCTAAACTTTCTTTATTGTAACACTTTCTAATTAGAGTATTGTAGCCTTTTATTCTTTTATATTTTTGGATGAACAATTTAACCACTACAAAAATATTTTTTAATGGGGAGTTATATTTGATGTTTTTGGGGTTTTAACCCCTACTAATGGTTTTACCAGGGGTTTGCAATTCCCCTAGAAGAGCAAGCGTAGCTAACAAATTATATAAATCCTTACCTTGAATCCTTACTAAATTATATAAATGAGGCACCACCATGAACTCCCACTAACAGGGGTCATGGAATTACGTCCTGACCAACTAAGGTATCACCATGAGATCTCACCTAGAGATTCATGGAATTACACCCTGACCATTGAGGTACCACCACAAATCGTGGAATTACATCCTAACCAAACTAACATCATGTTTCCATCAATCAATATATAGAATCATATCTCATACCAACACGATGCCACTTGCATAACCAACCATCTCATTCATTTTACATGCCAAGATCATACCAACACACCAATCCAATTCATCACCTCGGATATTTCATGCATATTCGCATACCTCATACTAGAGCAACCCAGCCAATCATACAATCACTAAATCATGTGAGAAAACAGTGTGATTTACAGCAGGTCTTGCTCAAGCCAAAAGCCCTCGCTCAAGTGATAGGAGTGCTCTCGCTCAAGCTGCAGGCTCTCGCTTAGGCGAACATAGGTCCTGGGGGTTTCGCGAACTCTCTCTTAGGCGAGACCTGCTCGCCTGAGCGAGATGGTTTTTCGCTCAAAAACTTGGTTTCCCGCCTGAGCGAGTGCTTGAGCAAAAACCCCTGGGCAAGCCTCTACTACTCTCGCCTAGGCAAGACGAGCTCACTTGGGCGAAAATAACAGTTCTCCCTCACTGTTCTACACTTGTAAAATCTAAGATTCATCCAAAATAGTATACCAAGCATATCCATTTTAAAGAAGGCACCATACAATATCCAGAGATACATAACAAAACCTAAACATAGGAAAAATACGCTTAAAATAAGAAACTCTAACTTCCCTTACCTAGAAAGAGCTAACCAAATGACTCGTATACGCAAATAGTGGGCACCTTAGCTCCGGAAACAACTTAGTGAGCTGGAAAAATAGCATAACAGAATAGAACGAGGTCATTGAGATGAGCCTCAAAGGAAACACGAAAATAAGACTAGGTGAGAACTAGTATAAGCTAAGGAGCAACTTATGTGGAGTCGAATGAGTTTGAGCAAACTTGACGGAGGCTAAGGATCAAACCCTAGCAGAACTTCTGTTGAGAACAAGGGGGTTTGAGCATTGATGTTTTCTGAAAGTGAGAGTGTTAGACTAGTTTAGGGGCTTGGACTCCCTATGGGCCTGCCCTAGGCCCAACTGATTTATGGCAACCCTTTTAAAATTAGGGCAGAATAAATAGTGGGCCTTACATTCTCCCCAACAATAAAAATTTTCGATCTCAAAAATGAAAACTTACCAGGAAAACAAATGTGAATGTGACTTCCTCATATCCTCCTCTAACTCCCAAGTAGAGTTACCTGTCCTCCGGTCCCAAATGACTTTGACTAGACTGACTAGTTTTCCTCGACGTTCATCTACTCGACTATCCTCTAAAGCCACGGATGGTACTTCTATAGTGAGATCCTCCATGATTTGTACATCTTCTGCTTCCAACACATGAGACGGGTTAAAAACATACTTCCTCAACTGCGAGAAGTGGAACACCGAATGAAGATTATCCAACTGAGGAGGCAAAGCAATCTCATAAGCCACAAGCCCAATCCTCCTCGAGATCTGGTAAGGGCCAAGAAACTTAGGAGAAAGCTTTCTTGAGCCGATAGCCTTTCTCACACCAGTGGTTCGGGTCACCCTCAAGAACACGTGATCTCTAGCAGCAAATTCCAAAGGTCTCCTTCTACGGTCCGCATAAGCCTTTTGCCTACTCTGAGAGGCCTGCATCCTATCCTTCACCATTCTCACTTTCTCAGTAGTCTGCTCCAACAACTTTGGCCCAACAAGCACTGCTTCCCCATCTTAATACCAACATAGAGGGGTCCTACACTTTCTACCATAAAGAGCCGCATATGGCGCCATGCTAATGGTCGCATGAAAACTGTTGTTGTAGGTGAACTCTATCAGAGGTAAAACTTCATCCTACGCACCCAAGTGATCCAGTATACATGTTCTCAACAAGTCCTCAAGTGATTGGATCGTTCTCTCTGACTGACCGTTAGTTTGGGGATGATAGGCTGAACTCATGGTCAGCTTACTACCCAAAGCACTTTGCAAGGTCTGCCAAATCCAAGAAGTGAACCGCGAATCTTTGTCGGAGACTATACTCGAAGGTACCCCATGCAACCTCACAATTTCCTTAATGTACAACTGGGCTAACTTGGCCATGGGCATCCTCAAGTTCATTTCTAAGACATGAGCACTCTCAGTCAGTCAGTCCACTATGACCCATATGGTATCATGCCCTCTAAAAGTTTGTGACAAATGGGTCACAAAATCCATAACGATGCTATCCTATTTCCATAGTGGTATTTCCAAAGGTTGTAGAATTCCACCAGGTCTCTAATGCTCTACCTTTGCCTTCTGACATGTTAAACAGGCTGATACAAACTATGCAGCATTCGTCTTCATACCCTGCCATAATAAGGTATTCTTGAGGTCTTGGTACATCTTAGTCATGCCGCGATGCAAACTAAGACAACTTTTGTATCCTTCCTCAAGGATCAATTTCTTCACCTCAACATCGTCACGTACACACACTCTACCCTGGAACCGCAATATACCATCATCTGATCCTTCGCTTCATCTGATCCAAGCTATTCTCTCACCCTGTTCAGGATGGCATCCACACAATGACGATGTCCTGACCAAACCCGACACCGAGGTAGATACCACAAGCTCACACTACAACTCACACACCGATAAACCCAAACATTTCACACAAACATATGCGCAAAAGAGTGTGTCGCTCCAGAATCATAAACACACAACAATCTTTTCCAAATATCACACAATGACCCATAATAAGGTTACCTGAGCCTGCAGCCTCTACTCTTGTCATGGCGTAGACTCTGTTTGTCGCTTGAGGCCTGTTGCCTTTGTTCCTCTACTGGTGTTGGGTAGGAGTTTCAACTGGAGGTCGTGTCACTGCCCTAGCAAGATTGGGGCAGTCCTTGCCAAAGTGGCCTTCCTTACCATAGTTATTACATCTGCTATAACCCTCCATATGTGGGCAAACGCTCCTCAGATGAGGGCCTCCACACTAGAAACACTGCACTCGGCCCTATTGTGTAGGAAAGCTCCTAGACCCTTGAGACTGATGGTGAGGTCTGTCATATGGTTTCCTCCTCTCCTCATGCCTCGTTTTGGACCCAGATGGTCCACCAATCCTCAGATGTTGTTATGGGTGTTGAGTCTCTACCTCATTCTTCATCTTTTCCATCATTCTAGCCTTATCCACTAGCGCAACAAAGTCCTTGATGGATAGTGGTGCAACCATTAGACGAATATCTCCCCGAAGACCATTCTCAAACTTCCTGCATCACCACTCCTCATCAAGTGACATCGTGTAGAAACGACTGAGGTGCTTGAATTTCTCAGCGTACTTTGCTACTATCTTACTCCCCTGAGTTAACTGGAGGAACTCTCCTTACTGTAACGGACGTTGTTTAGAAAATATTAAAAGAGGAATTTCCCCCTAAATGCCTCCCAAGTGACCGGTTCCTCTCTCTCTTCCATGATGGATTTCATGCTGATCCACCAATGCTCAGCCTCCCCTATAAGCATATACACTGCAAAAGCCAATTTGTTCTCAACAGTACACATCTTGGCGTCGAGTATTTTCTCTATGTCCTTCAGCCATTGGTTTACGACATTAGAACTAGTTTTGCAGTTGAATTTCGTTGGGTGGTGCTTCTAGAAGTCCTCCAAACTCCACTCCCAGACTGGCGGTCGTGGATCAAGACCAAAGACGGGGGCAGTTGTCCTGTTCTCCTTCAGTTGGCAGAGGGCTTCCATATGTTGTCTATGGGCGTCCTCAGCAACTACCCTAGCAACCTCCATCTGCTGCATCATCAGTTGTTGCTGCTCAAGCGACATTGTTTGTCGCTGCATTAATGCCTCATGTTGTTGCATCATGGCAGTACCCTACTGAGTCATAGTTGCCACCATTGCTTCTATCGCCCTGGAGATATCTGGTTCGTCACCCTAAGAAGATTGAGGAGTCCTGCATGGAGGTGCCATATCACTGGCATATAGGAAAATTGTCAGTCATACTTGATAAGACAAGAACTTAACTAAAGACACTTAGAAATACATAACGAAAGCTAAGCAGACACCCAAGTCCACAAACTTTAAGGATTGACCGCTCTGATACCATAAATGTAACACCCTATTTAAATAATATTGTTATTAAATGAAATGTCACACAAAATAATACGAGAAGCGGAGTCATGGAGTGTAGAAACTACTCCTTACAGTTGTCCAGAAGTAAACAGAAAATAACTAAGACACACCACGATGTCAGTGACAAGATAGAGTAAGTGATCAACAATATTAAAAATAAAGTTCTAGGAGAAGACAATACATGGGTCATAGCCCTAAAAGAAAACTAAGATGAGCGGAATCCAGCCCAAATAGGCTATGCAACGGAACCTTCATCACCCTGATGACCACGGGGAGTTCTCGCATCTGCTCACATCAACAAGTTGATGATCATCATAAAAAGAGAAAACCACACACATAATAATCAAACAAGCAAATGGTAAGTTAGAGTAGAAAATGATTTATCATACAGTTATATACAATTTCATAGTCCAAGATGCATGTGCCAACCAATCATGTTATTACTTGCAAACAATACACTAAGACTCAAGACACAACTCATTCGGATACATATAATTAGTCGAATTCAGCGGATGCTTGCGCTTGTGGTGGTCTTTACTGCTGTACCGAGTTGCTCTACTAAGCTATTTGTTCCAATGTTACATCCCCACACACAAGGTTAGCCCTTAAAGTGTTTCAGGCCTCCTGCTACTCTCACCACTTGAGTCAGTACGCTCTATGTGAGACTAACTAACTCATTAGAGTGTCAGGATGCAATCCTTACCTTGAATCCTTACTAAATTATATAAATGAGGCACCACCATGAACTCCCACTAACTAGGGTCATGGAATTACGTCCTGATCAACTGAGGCAACACCATGAGATCTCACATAGAGATTCATGGAGTTACGCCCTAAGCAATGAGGCACCACCACGAAGCTATCGTGGAAATACGTCCTAACCAAACCAACATCATGTTTCCATCAATCAATATATATATAACCATATCTCATACCAACACCACGTCACTTCTATAACCAACCATCTCATTTAATTTACATGACAAGATCATACCAACACACCAATACAGTTCATCACCTCAGATATTTCATGCATATTCGCATACCTCATACTTTAAATAGAGCAACCTAGCCAATCATACAATCATTAACAATCATGTGAGAAAACAACGTGATTTACAGCAGGTCTCGCTCAAGCCAGAAGCCCTCACTCAGGCGAAAGGAATGCTCTCGCTCAAGCTGCAGGCTTTCACTTAGGCGAGACTACGAACATAGGTCCTGGGGGTTTCGTGAACTCTCACTGAGGCGAGGCCATCTCGCTTGAGCGAGATGGTTTTTCGCTCAAAAACTTGGTTTCTCGCCTGAGCGAGTGCTCGAGCGAAAACCCCTGGGCGAGCCTCTACTACTCTCTCCTAGGCGAGATGAGCTCGCTTGGGCAAAAATAGCAGTTCTCCCTCACTGTTCTACACCTGTAAAATCCGAGATTCATCCAAAATAATATACCAAGCATATCCATTTCAAAGCAGGCACCATACAATCACCAGAGATATATAACATAACCCAAATGCAGGAAAAATACGCTTAAAATAAGAAACCCTGACTTCCCTTACCTGGAAAGAGCTAACCAAATGACTCGTAGACGCAAACAGTGAGCACCACAACTTCGGGAACAACTTAGTGAGTTGGAAAAATAGTAGAACGGAACAGAACGAGGCCATTGAGATGAGCCTCAAAGGAAACACGAAAATAAGACTAGGGGAGAACTAGTATGAGTTAAGGAGCAACTTACGTGGAGTCGAATGAGTTTGAGCAAACTTGACGGAGGCTAAGAATCAAACCCTAGCAGAACTTATGTTGAGAACACGAGGGTTTGAGAACTGATGTTTTCTGAAAGTGAGATGGAAGTGAGAGTGTTAGACTGGTTTAGGGGTTTGGACTCCTTATGGGTCTGCCCTAGGCCCAAATGATTTGGGACAACTCCTTTAAAATTAGGGCAGAATAAATAGTGGGCCTTACAGTTAATCTGTATGAGAAAAACAAACAATTTACAATTATAAAAAAACAAAGATTAATATTGTTATACTTTTTTGTAGTCCTTAAGTTCCTCAATAGATAATTTGGGACGTATTTCAAGAAAATCATCTTCGATGGTGGTCTTAGATGACTAAGAAAGTTGACTGAGAGCTTGATACGGTGATTTTGTACCATCCTACATCTTATGAAGTATAAATATCGTAAGTTAAAGTCTTAAAATACTTATTATGATAATAATGGAAGAAAATCTACCTTACTTTTAGTTCGTTTGCATCTTTCCCATCCAAGATATAAAATATCTTGTGCGATCCATGCAAGTATGCAAATAAACTTTATCTAAAAAAAATCAATAATAGTAAATGTATTAGTTTCTATTGAGAAAATATTAGCAAAATATGTTTACATGTCGAAAATGTATAAAATGAAAAACAATAATTTCACATTTAAACATACCTTGGAAAACCTTAACTTTGCAAAAATATGCAATAACAACATGTTGAGCTTCACCAGATTAAAGAAATGCATTAAGATCATCAACATATTTACTGTGTATTCCATTCGAGAATTGTTATACAATATATATATATATATATATATATATATATATATATATATATATATATATATATATATATATATATATATATCTATATAATAAGTAT
>Ga0214545_1003377_pt1 | contig 30576 bp, 10 predicted proteins | sample CNSS4metaG_FD_160064 | JGI IMG/M metagenome (GOLD analysis project Ga0214545, IMG submission 160064) | Root nodule microbial communities from cowpea collected in UCLA plant growth center, Los Angeles, California, USA - CNSS4 | ecosystem: Host-associated > Plants > Roots > Nodule | place: USA...
TATATATATATCAAGGAAAATTGTATGGTACAAAGAAAAAAATTAATTCCCATCTTTTTATCAAATAATGATTATTTAATATGGTAGAGTGGGCATCACATGGTAGTCCACCAATTGTCCACTTCCTCAAGCTACATTCATGTTGATCAAGGTTGACCACAAACTTGTCACCACCATGGATATGTGCCTGACCTCAAACAATTTTTCTCCAGCCTAACTATGAAAACAACTTAATTAATATAAGGTTTATGAAAATGAAGAACAACATATCAAAACAGCTCAATTATTAAACAAAGTAAATGAAATTAAGAAACCACAAACCAGGGTATCCAGAATTTGGTCTTCTCTATTTCTTTGTCCAATCTTTTCTTTATTTTGGGCTAGAAGGATCCCTCAATGGTCTTCACCTTGGTCCTATTTCTTGTCCATCTTTTCATTAGATATGTTCTTATCTCCTCCATCATTGTGATGATTGGCTTACTTTTTGCACTGACTATTACACTATTGAAGACCTCACTCATATTATTGACAATTGTGTCACATACTGAACATGGACCTGGACCAAAATCTAGTGGAAAACATCAACATGAAAGGCAATAGTTAGTACTATAGAAGTTGTTAACAATTGAAAAATTACAAGAAAAGTGAATGGAAAGCTTGCCTTGGTGGAATAGCTAGTAAATGCTTAAAGGCATCTTTATTGACCTCTTTCATCTCTCTCATAACTAACTCCCAAGCTTGAGGGTAAGCACATGTGGCTACCTTCCATAACAGTCTCTTAAGATTTTTCCCAGGAAATTTTTTTCGAAAATTCGCATATATGTGGCACACACAATAACGTTGCTCAACCCTAGACAATAATTCTTGTAATGTTGGTAGTAGACCTTGTAAAATAAAAGTGCCATATCTATACTACACAACAAATAAATGAAAAAAAAAAGGTATCATCATCATTGTCAGCCTCCCCCCATCTACCTCGGCAGGACCCTCACTCTCACCCACATCAACCTCAATCTAACCTTCATTCACACCCACATCAACCTCTACCTAACTTCCATTGTGCATACCCACATCAACCTCAACAGGACCTTCATTCCCACCCACATCAACCTCAATCTGAGGTTGAGGGTCCTCTTCAAACTGGATTTCATCTTCACCAGGACCCTCACTCATACCCACATCAACCTCAACTGTAGCTTCATTATCCCTTTCCAATTGCACATGAACCTCAGCCTTGTCCTTAATAGGATTATATTCTAACATATTAACTACTCGAGGTTTGTCCACTCTGTGCACAACATACAAGTGAACTTGACCATTGAGTGTGGCTATATTCACCATATGACATGCCCCTCGGTCATCAAACAATAATTCTAACCTCCGTTCCAAATCAGATCCTCCCCCAATTGAATACCACATCTCTTTCACATTGGCATAACCCATTTTCTTCAAAATACCCAATATCTCAAAGTAGCTCCAAGTGTCTGGGTCACATGCCAAAATACTTAAGTCTCCAACATATTGCAATGACTCATTCCTCTCAAACCTTCCACCATGGTGAAATACCACTTCGAAATGTGAGTCATCCATGTGAACAGATAAATCTATATCTATACAACCCTGAAAAATTTCAAAAAACCCAACCAAGAAAGCAGATATTACATTTCATACCACTATCACACTGGCAAAACAATTTCAAATGGGGGACCACAAGCTGAAAACAATTAGACACAATGGGGGACCACACTGTCAACTAAGTAATATACAACTACTTCATTAACCGCATAACACCAAAAATATACACCACGCACAATAATCAAACATAGAAAATATTAAATAACTAAAAACCCTAAACCCCACCATCAAAACATCACAATATTCAAACACAGAAACCATAAATGAAAAAAAAAACCCTAAACCCAATAATGGCAACAACACAAACCAAAAATTGGACAATGGTGCACCTTTGAGCGAAGCTGGAATCGACCTCCTTCTCAACAAAAACTTCAATTGCATTTAGATGTGCCTTCGAGCATCATTTACCCCTCGCAACCGAAAAACCCCCAAATTTTTTCTTTTAAAAATTTTCACTTCAATTTTATGATCAACCCCACTAATACACATCACACAATCCGGCCTTGCCACGTCATTCAAACTTTACTAACTTACCACGACTAATAACACAGACGTTAACCAACTTAACGGTGTCAAAAAAAAAATGTACTACATTGATGCAAAATTTCAAATTTGGATACTAAATTGAAATAAACTTAAAACTAGATACTATTTTAAAACTTTGGGATCAAACTGAATATGTTCCGACTAATTAAGCCTTTTATATTCTTTTATAAAATTGAAAGAAAAAATTAATATATTTAGTAAAATATTTTGGACAGGCACGGTAAAAGAAAACATTTAATGTAGAAACTGAATTTGTTTAATAACTAACGATAATGATTTTGTATGAATTAAGTATTTCTTTTTAACATACACTGTCCTAAAACTTAAAATTCCACAAAGTTCAATTTGAAATAAGGTTAACAATTAATACCTATAATTTTTTATATATAATAGAGGATGTGATATATAATATATATATATATATATATATATATATATATAAATAATAAAGTACGAAAAACATGCTAATATATATTATTTTGATTTATGTATTGGTGAGTGTGGAAAATACATTAGAATATATACATAATACATTGTATTAATTGTTTTATATTTATATGTGTTGTTATATCCACACGAATCTACGAAATTATATGTTAAGTGTGTTTATATTTAGAGATGACAAGGCATTATAGAGAGTCATGGGTGGTACCTACCTTCAGTGGTCTTGTCTAACAAATCTATCATCTTACCCATTGGACACTAATATAGAAAAAAAATTGAATTTATATATATATATATATATATATATATATATATATATATATATATATATATATATATATTTGTATGCATGCCTGCAAATATTTAAAAAGTATTAAATCAAAATGGTTTAAAATCAATTCTTTAAAATGTAAATTTTGATCTTAAAGTATAATCTAAATAAAAATACATGTTAGTGCAAATATATTTATTCTTCTTAAATTCAAATAAGTTGCAACGTAAAGTATACAAGTTAATAAAAAACAATCTCTCTAAAAAACAACTTTAATTTCATGAGCCTAAATAAAAAACAAATTTAATTTCACGCACAAATTCTTTTTTCATCGCTAGCCATATTATTTGAGAGAATTTTCACAACATTGTCACAATTGTTTCCTTCGTTCATTCGAAAAACGTCATATTTGTTTTGAGAAATGGAGAACAACCTTGTACATTTTTGTTGTTGTCGAATCCACATGGCAATCTAGAATTTCACTTTCTTCCCATTCCTTATAACTGTTTTGTTATTTTTCAAACCATGCTATTTGATTATATGTTCCATATACATTTCTCCCATATTTCCACCAAATTCAGATTTTTTTTTGTTCTTCATCTCTGTTAAGTTCCTCTACCCTCCATACTTTGACTCAATAACTATATACCATAAAGTGTTATTTTCCACTTGTAGTTTCCACCCCATCTTCCTACTAGTATTTTATTTAATAGAGATAAAGGTTAAATATGATTTTGATATCTCAAGTTTCAGTAAAATTTAGAATTAGTCCATCTTCAAAAAATTTGACCAATTTAGTCATTCATATTTAAAAATACGTGAATTTAGTCCTTTTAATGAAATTTTGTTAAGTTTATCTGACCTTCAAGCGCATTTCTTGATAGTATTTGAATTGTTTACACCGTTTGACACATTTTTGCTTCAATGTTAACTCAAATATTATCATAAAATGTGTTTAAAATGTCAAATAAACTTAACAAAATGTTGTAAGAAAAACTAAATCCACACATTTCTAAAGATGAAAGACTAAATTGGTATAAAGTTTCGAAGAGAGACTAAATTCAAAATTCACTGAAATTTGAGGGACAAAAATCATATTTAACCCATTGTTTTACTCCTAATCCCCCGTTGTCTTTTGGCCAATAAATTTTTTTTCCTAATATTCCCACTATATTTTGATTTTGTCTTCTCCAATGGAAACTAGTTTGAATATGTTAATCTTCTATAATACTGATTATACTTTTCATATGAAATTCAATTTTTAAGTCATTTTCGTTTAATATTAATAAATTGAACTCATTGTATATATTTACACTAATTTCGTATTTTTAACTTATTCTGTAAATATATTTATAAATCCTAAATGTTTTCAACCTATGAATATTTTAAACCCTTTCTGTACGTGCAAAAAGAAAATATGGAGTGTTGAAAGAAATTGTCCCTATAAGATTTGTTATATACTCTTTCAATAGTGAAAATGTTAATATAAAATGTAAAATTTCTATTTTGGATCTTCAAAATTTACAACAATATTGTGTTTTTCATTCAAAATATATAAAAAAAATAACAAAATGGAGAAATAAATGTGATAATAATTTAACTTAACTTTTTTAATTGTTCATATCATATTTTAACTTAATATCTTTTTATTGTTTCCTCGTATATTAAAGAGAATAGTAGAAATTATAGTGGTTTAGATAAATGTATTTGCTAAGAAACAAGTATACGAGAGATAAGTAGTATTTTATGTGAAGATATATATTGAAAGAAAACATCATCAACTATATTGCTATCAACATAAGGTAGTTTTTTTTTAATAATAATAATTATCAGATTATTGATAAAATATAAAATTATCCTTCTCATTTAATTTAATTTATCTTATCCAAATTATCTCATTTTTTTTACTTTAATTATTTTTCATTATTTTCTTTAACTCTCTTACCTTTTATCACCACATTCAAAGAGAACACCAGACAGAACAAAACTTACAGCTTCTAAAAAGTGAGAGAGATGTTGGTGGTTTTAATGTTAATATGTAACAAAGCCAATCTTTAAGCGAAATTCTAATTTAATAAACCACTGTTATTATTATTTTTAAATTCTTTGATTATTATTTTTTTTTTTTTTTATGTTCAAGTCTTTCCTTTACATGTTTTAATGATATTTTTGCAAGAGAATGTAACATAAAATCAGAGGTATATTGATTGTTATTTGTAACATTAAATTAAACATAAGAGAAATTATCATCATTATTTACCCGGTACACATTATACATTTATAACTTGGAATTCAAAATTCAAAACTTAAACAAATAGTGGAAAAAGAGAAAATCTGGGTAAGCAATTTATCTGTGTAGAGGGAGAAAGTGATGTTACAGCTATTTTATTTATAGAGGAAATGAGCATCACATTGCCGACATTCTCTGTCAAATTAAATAAAAAATATAACAAATATTATTCAATAATATAATAATGCAACTTATCTGTATTAGTTGAAGAATAATAACCATCTCTTGAACAATATTTCTATTTTGAGGTGACAAAAGTAGATCAATTAAGTTGATAATTGTTTCAAAGTTTTCAGAGAAATAGTATTTTTTTTTTAATTTAAAAGTTCTCAAAATTAATATGGTTGGAGTGAAAACTACAATTAAAGTATTTTTTTCATTACTTTAAAAATTTATAGAAAGGTTTTCTAAATTAAACTAAAATAATATTAATTTTTTTCTCTATCAAACATATTTTATTTTCAAATTTGTTTAAAAACTAAATTTATAAGTACTTAAAACAGCACTTAAATTGATAGATTTTTTTTGTGAGAGATACACAGTTAAGTTTACTTAATTTTCTTCCCTTTATTTTACTAAACTATAAAATAGCAGCTATTTTAAGTTACAAATGTGTTATTTACTCAATTATCTTCTTACACCGTTATTCATTTTCTTTTGTATGTTTCTGTAGTTCATTTATATATAATAACTTATCATGTTATCCTTATGATTATAGAAAAACATATATTTGGACATACCTATGAAATTAAAAAAAAAAAAACACGCTTGTATGAATCTTAGGATAATTTTAAGATATATTTATTCTATAAAATAAATCCATTGCAAGAAAATAAGCATATTTAAAAAAATAAAAAATAAAAGCCTCATGAATAGTTGTACTGAATTATTGTTAATGCAAGTAATAATATAAAAGCTACTTGATTAAAAATATTGAAAATAAAGAAACAAAAAAGTTGGATAATTGGCATCAAAAAATGTTAAATCATTGTCTTTGAAATGATTAAAAACTACGGTGCATTTTGTTTGATGTAAAAATCAATTTTCATTTTTAATAGATGTAAAAATGTTAGTTGACAAGAAATCAGCTATCAATCTGGTCAAGAATCCAGTTTCTCTTAAACAAATTAAGACTATAAACAAGTGAATAATGGTGAGCTTCAATTGGCTTATTGCTCAACAGAAGTTGAGTTGACAGACATCCTAACTAAGACAATTAGGTCTGACAGATTTGTGAAACTTAGAGGAGAGTTAGGATTTGTTACTTATGAGTATTTGAATTAGGGGGAGTGTTGAAGTAAATTCAAATATAGTTGGTTATAGTTAGTTTTCTCAGTTACTGTTCAAATCTTTGTGAGCTATATGTGTGCATGTGTAAACTTCAGAAAATATGCAAAATTCAGTTTTTCTTCCTTTACAATCTGAGTGTGTGAGAATAGTGGTCCAAAGTTAATTTCTTTGATAAATACAAAGTAAAGACCTCATAAGTATTATATTTTGAATGATAAGCATTTACATGTGTTAAGCACACAAATCACAACAACATAGAAACTCTTTAGAATGTTTTAGGTAGGTAATGTGCTTATAGTCCAAATCAAGCAAATTGTTCCTTAGGATCAATGAACAGGCATATAAGCAAATCAAGAAGAACTGTGCTACTTTTATATTAAAAGAGTTGGCAAGAGAAGAGTACTGAAGGTCTCTCTCCTTTGGTAGATACACAAGTGACAGCACTATTTATCATGGATGCTGATCCTCTGAAGATGTGTTCAAGCTTGAGCAATTCTGGTCTTAGAAGCAAAGATACGGTTGAGGATAGCTGCAAGTCGCACACCACCTTGAGCCAGTCTTTTTTCCACAATAGGTAACCGAGAAAGGAAGTACTCATCTACATTATTGAATAGAATAATAAAGAATGAAGGGAATCCTCCAGATATTATGAAACCAAATAAAATATTGCACACGGATCACAATCATTGAACATTGAATAAGTTGGTGCGTTCCATCGGTCATGACCAGGTACAGAGAAAATTGTGATACACACTTTAGATTTTATTCTATTAATATATTTAATAAAAGATGAAGATTAAGTAGAAGAAAATGGATTCGCACAATCGAAATAGAAAAGAACACAACACAAATAAACAAAAAATCACTCCCTCCTGTCTTTTTCATATCAAACAAGGATACTAAAGAAATAACACTACCCACAGTAGAAGGAAAAGAGGAAAAAACTCTAGCTGACGATTATGGAGTTCCTCTAATGTTCTATTTGTCCATGAGAAATAGGACATACCTTCTAAAGTGCTTCCTGGTGTAGCATTCTTGTAGGCAAATTTGCATGCTAAGCTAATGCTTTCAGAAGCATACCTGAATTGAAACCAATAAAATCAGAATATGCAATTTCAAATTATACAAGTTGTATGCAAGAATGTGATGTGGCAAACCATGGGAAGTCCTTAGCTATCTAGATATGCAACAACAATGGTAACCTTACTAGGTAAGTTACAGGTAGTAACTGGTGTTGTGATTAAGATAATTATTTCAACTTAATCAATTCCACGTTTTCAAGGTGCAGAGTTATGAAAATGAGGCACAAGAAATGAATATAAATTTGTCAATATGCATATAAAAATATTGACTATCAAGCAATGAATACTGTAACCAGTTTAATACTAAGCAGCCAATGAGACAAAACTAGAGAGCAAAATGAAAAAGACTGTGTTTTATGCTGATACCGATCTGGACAGGCAGTGTAGTTGTGTGCACAATGTACCCAAATCGATACATCATTTGACCAATTATCCTGCAGAAAGAGAGTAAAAACAATAGTTAGCCACTTTGATCGAGACGTATCTGTACAAGTCCCAGCATAGCAATAACTATGATGATGACCCAAGAAAAAGTTTCAGTTTACCTACGCTGGGTATCTTCATCATTTGAATAAATGCATTAAAAAAATTAGAAAAATGAAACTCACTGTAATATTCCTTTGAATAGCTTGTATCATAATAGAAAGATCTGAATCATAGAATGTTTTTAGAGCAGACTGAATAATCATGTCATCCCACACCTGGACCAAAACCGAAATCACTGAATTTAATCGATTTACTGCATTATTGACGGGGATAGATTGGATGAGCATGATAACCAACAGATAAAAACCAAAGGATTATGTACAAGATCTTAGTGTCAAAGAAATTAGATCACTTGCAAAAGTGGGTGCATCTTTTACCTACAGCATGTGAGAATACAATAAGGTTTCTCTAACTTTGGCATCAAATGCCAAGTGTAGGTATCAGTTCAAACTGCAAAGAATAAATAGAATTAAAATTAAAACTCATATATTTTTCCTTAAAAATGGACTTGGTTTCTAAATCTTTTCCTTGCCCATATTACCTCTCTCCCAAACACAATGAAGAAAGCAACAAGATACGGAATAAAAAATAATAGAGAGTTCCACTACAAGTAAAGTTTCTCTCAGAAAACAATAAATCTTCGTTAAGTTACACTACGAAAAGGGGAAAAAAAACAATTTCAGTTACTTAGTACAGTTAAGTCACGGAAGGGAATACACCAGTGTTATGTTATCAACAAACATAGAATCTGATTCTAGGCACTTACATGATGGAGATTTGTTTTCCTTCTGTACCAACGAACTGTAATTGAATTTCCACCTAGGTCTCCAAGGAAACCAACATGTAGGGGCTGCACCAGAAATCAGGAATGAAATTACATATCCTTGCAATTACAAGTTAGCTGAAGAAAAAAAGACATTTAACCCCGCGATTATAATTCACACAATACATGGGAAATAATATATTGACTAATTACCACCAATGCTTGTTTTAGAGTTTCAAGTTCTCATTTCTCAACTTACCTGCCCATAGATAAATTCAAAAACTCCAATTTGCCACTCATGCAAATCCAGGACAAAATATTTGAAAGCCATAGTTACTTTTTGGACCAAGACTAACTTGTGTTTTTGATAATATTTTAAATAGGAAACAAGAAGAAGAAACCTGATGAACATCCCCAACAAAATGTGACAAGAACAGAAGTGCCTCAGTCAAATTATCTGTATTTGATAAAATCAGAACAGAAAATTAAAGGACATATCTTCGTATGTAACTAGAAAATTAAGAATGCACTCTGTGAATGCATGCACATACAGTTTAATTCAGATGAAGGGCCTGCATCAGCTGATTTAAGTTGCATTGTATAGTTGTATATTCCTCCCGTTACACACCTATGTTTATGCTTGGAAGAATCATGGCAGTCTCCTTCAAGAATCATGAGAGTCGCATCATAGTAACTTGGAAAGTGCGTGGTCATTGAACAGTCTAAAGTCTTATTGGATAAACATCACGGGAAATACTAATAGAAGAAATAAAATAAGAAATTAAAATGAACTTAAAGTGTCTTATCCAAAGTCTTGTTGGACTTTTCCAGAAGTTCACAGTTTAACTTATAGAAGAAGTATAATTCATTTTAGCTTCTTATTTTCTATTCATTTAAGTATCTGTTGATAAGTTTATCCAAAGAGAACCTACATATACAAAAATTCCATCAAAGCCAATGTACCAAAGGGCCAAACATACTCACTGCAGTATTCGTAGTTACACTTGAAATCCGGCGTGTCAACATAATGTAAAGCACTACTCCAACGATAGTGGTAATTAAACCTAACCTCGTCCGCCCAAGAGCACACTGCAGCAAGATCACCTTCAGCAGAATCTGGAAGCAATTGTTTGACAGAAAATAGAGCATCTTCACTAAGATACCCCTGCAATTCAAACCTTCCAAGAATTTTTTACCAACACTGCGGTCTCAGGATAAACACACAGACATGGTAAAACCCCAAAACCACTTATACTCCGAAACCAACTACGCTTCTAACAAACCCTTCATTTATAATTCATTGCTTTCACAGCTTGTTCTACACTACACTGGATCTGTTATCATTTGTTATATATTGAAACTAATTTAAGAATAATTGAGACATTGATAATGAATCTAGAAAGAGATGTAAATGCAAAGAGTAGGGTGGTATTGTTACTTTACCTGTGCAATCTTGCAAATGGCATAGTGACCCTCCTTTCCCCAACCCAGAACAGTTGGCAGTGGCATCAGCAACAGAAGAAACAACACTCTTACTCTCTCATCACCCATATGCATCATGTTAATGTTAATATTACACAATCAATAGCAATAAGATGGAATCATTCATAGACAGACACAACAAATTTGTGCTAATACCAGGATGAATGACATGAATGAGTTTGGTGTTAAGCCTAAGATTCCTAAATAGTATATAAATCCCCAAAAACCCAAACCCCAACAAGAAAGTAACTTCCTAAATTGTCATTTACCAAGAGGAAAGGCAAAGGGTGAGTCACCACAATTCAGATTTACCTTACTGGAACCAACGGGTGTATCTGTAGGTAACAAATGTGTGCCAGAATGTTTTCCCTTTTCATGTTCAGAAAACATTGTAAATTTTAGAGATCTCAATTTCAAAAAATTACTAAAATCTATTTAATTCACTATAATTATTCTTAAGAATAATTTATATCTTTCTCTAAAATCAAATAAATTATCTCAAAATTTTATACGATTTTATTAAATGAAATAGTAAAAGATAACATTACGTTTCTAGAAAAAAAGAAAGTAATTTGACATTTTTGTAACATCAAAGCTTTTCTTCTAATTTGAAAACTTTTGGATTCTCACTTCCATTTTATAATGACTAGGTAAAAAATATCTATGATAATACAATTTTCTAAATATTCTATTTTTTAAATAAAAAATACAATTACTTGCTAATTGAAGTAGATTAATTTAAATAAAAAATATACATCTCTTAACATTTTATATTAAGGTTCATATAAAATGGTAGACATTGATATCAATATCTCATTAATATTTATGGGTTATTTGGTAGTAATAAGATAGTAGATAATATAATAGGTGGTATAAAAATGGTTCAGTAGTAAATGACATAATAAATAATGTGTTTTGACATGTATTTAGAGAATTGATTTTACTAGTTATGAAAAATTGATTTTAGTTCATGAAGAAATTAGAAAGAGTTGATTTTGTCTGTGTGAATTTGCCGTCTTGAATTGACTTTAGAAATTGACTATGAATTTGCTATCTTGAATTGACTTTAGAAATTGATTATGAAAGTTTTTAAACAATTTATCAACATGAATTAATTTTAAAAGTTGATTTTTAGTTCAACATGTACTTAATAATTAAAAAAGATTTAAATGACTTTAACATAATACAAAGAAAATGAATTTTAAATTTAATTTTACCTTGCAAAATTATAAGTAATATTTACACCTTTTTATATGTAATAAAATTAATATTGCATTTAGTTAATGTAAAATCCTTGACCACGGCAGAGATGTTATAATAAAATTGTATTAATTTTAACCTACTTTTTAATATTGTTATACATTTATTATTGATGAGAGATACTTTACTCTCTAAACAAATATTTTTTAAAAGATTAAGAGTTAAATATGTTTTTGGTCTTTCAATTTTGTGCAAATTGAAATTAGTCTTTTCTTAAATTTTTGAACCAATTTAGTCCATTATCTTTATAAATGTGTATATTTAATCTTTCAATCAATTTTTTCTAAGTTTATCGACTTTGAAACGCGTCTTTCAATTAACATTGAAGCGAACATGTGTCAAACGGTGTAAACAACATAAAATATTATAATGAAATATATTCGAAACATCAAATACACTTAATAAATCTGATTAAAAAAATTAAATCCACACATTTATAGAGTTGAGAAATTAAATTGATTCAAAAAATTTAAGAGGACTAATTCAAATTTTCACTAAAATTAAGAGAAAAAAATTTAACCAAAAATTAATGATATATAATATTGTTAAAAACTTATATAATTAATATGCATATATTTTCAAATAATATTAGAGATATATAATTTGAAAAGCAGACCACAAAGTATATGCCGATTACCTTATATAATAAAACATTAATATTAACACCATTGTGATATACTTGATAGAAACCTATCATTCATTATAGGAATGGCCAATTTCATTAGATTTACTCCTAAAGATATTTTTCATGTCTTACATAAGAAAATGCTATAACATTACAAAAGAGAGCCACAAGCAAAGGTATGTGTTTGAAGAGAAAAAATATAATAAAAACAAAGGTACATCTATTTTTGGTGGTATCTTCCACTCTAGAGAAGTTCTCCATAGAATATTCTAGATTCAAGGTGAATTTCGACAAATCCAAGCTTGCTTGCTAAAGGAGCATAGTTTCCTCCAACATAATTTTGTAACTAATATTTTGGGTATCATAAATGTCACTATATATATTGTAATATTTGTTTACTTGTTGTGGTAGCTATAATAATGCTTGGATAGATATTCATAAAAACTACTCAATAATATAATCTATACTAGGTAATTATTATAGACTCTAGACATTTCTATCACAATTACGTATAAATTATTTTATAACATAAAAATAAAATATTTTAAATGGTTAAATATGTTTTTGTCCCATAATTTTCAACGAATTTTGGAATTAGTCAATTTCGAAACTTTAAACCAATTTAATCATTTTTCTTTCAAAATATGTAGATTTAGTCATTTTAATTAAATTTTGTTAGGTTTATTTGATTTTCCATACGCATTTCAAGATTGTATTTAAGTTGTTTATACTGTTTGACACATTGTTTCTTTAATGTTAAGTCAAATACTATTATAAAACGCGTTTGAAATGTCAAATAAATTTAAAAAAATTTGATTAAAATGACTAAATCCACATATTTCGAAAGATGAAATATTAAATTGGTATAAAATTTTAAAATGGATCAATTCCAAAATTCACTGTGAAAATTAAGGAAGAAAAACATATTTAACCCCATTGTAAACGATGGAAAGTTTAATTATGTTTTTTTTATTTTCATCCTTTGAAATAAAAGTTTTACTAATGAATAAAAAATCTAGCTCCCAATGTGAGTTTATTGTCTCAAAATTTTAATAGGTTTATTGTCTTAATTAGAACCTTCAAATGCCGTCAAAATGAAATTTCAACCTACAAATCCAAATAGATGAAGTTGACATTGGCTTGTCACTAAGCAATAATGCACAATGATAATCTCATTTGTGTAATCATCAAATGCTAAGATTGAATTATTGATATTTTTTCGTTAAGGAGGTCCAAATTAGTATTAGTTTAAAATAAGCCACGTGTCCCAAATTTTCACAATTATAATAGTAAAAAATATTAAATACAATTATTTTTTCTTTGAAAAATTAAACATACATCTATCTATACAATTTAAAGTCTTTGTAAACCTCATAGAAAACAAGAAGATTAAAATGGTGGTGACATTAATAAATGTTTTATGTATTGAAATTATTAGGAAAGAATAAAAAAATATTTGAAATGGTTAGAAAAAAAAAAAGAGAATAGTTAGGTCAGGGTTAGGTTGAAACATAATGAAATTGAAAAGGGGAAATGTGTGATTTGGTGGGTAACGTGTTGGAGAGAAGGGAGAAGGAGGTGGAAATAGTAAGCGGAATGCATTGAGATTTGAGCATTGCGTTTGGTTTCTTATTAGTAGTTATTTGGTTTTCAACTGCTACACGTCGATGCCGTAAGCCGTGGCGTGCAGCAATAATAATATGTGGGAGCCCACACGCAACCCCTTTCTCTTTCCCCGTGGACCGTACCGCACCCGATTTATTTCATGCAATCCATTCCCTTCTTAATCATCATATGGAACGCACCTCTCTCTCACCCATTCCATAACGTCTTCTGCTTCTTGTAAGCCTTTTTTTTCTCTCTCTTTCTCTCTCTTGCTCTTTCTTTCTCTGTCTCTCTTGATTATTGCTTTTCACCTTTGCAATTTCTTTTGATTTGGGGTTTCTTGTCATGAATTTTTTTTTACATGGGGTTTCTTTTTTCTGTTTTTTATTTTTGGTCTTGCCTGTCTGCTGATTTCTTCGTTTTCGTTTGTGTTTATGCTCCGTTGTTGTTTGGTTCGTGGGAAATTTGAGGGAGATTTTGGAAACCTATAACGTCCATTGTTTTCGTTGAAACCGCGTTTTACCCTTATTTTTCAGTTTGAGGAGGAAAGTTTTCTGATACCCAGAGTTTATATTTGGGAGAAAGTTGAGATTAGTTCACTGTCTTGAATTAGTTTTGATTTATCTGAGACAAAGTTGAGATTTTTAGTGTTTTTCTTCTGCTGGGTCTGTGAGTACTTTGGTTACTGTTTTGTTTGCATTTTGATGTTTGGTGTGATGAAATAATGGTGTTAGTTGTTAGATCCCCTTTGTAGCGCTGTGATCTTAGCTGTAGTTAACATGCTATGTTTTGGTTTTGTGGGTTTACTTTCAGCGAAGAAGACCACCCTTCTCTTTGCGCGTGTCCCGTTCTCTTCTCCAATTTTCCTCCATCCCCACTGTGTGATTGGTTTGAATATATTGTGTTCGTATACTCATGAGTACCATGGAGGTTAAGCTCTGGAATGACAAGCGCGAGAGAGAAATGTTTGACAACTTTGCCGAGCTTTATGCCATCATAAAGGCCACTGAGAGGCTTGAGAAAGCCTATGTTAGAGACATAATCTCACCCCAGGAATATGAGTTGGAGTGCCAGAAGCTCATTGCTCATTTCAAAACCTTAGCTTCCACCCTTAAAGACACTGTGCCTAGCATTGAGCGGTTTGCAGACACTTATAAGATGGAGTGCCCGGCTGCACTAAACCGCCTTGTGGTGTCTGGTGTGCCTGCTACGGTGGAGCATCGCGCGACTGCAGCTGCCTCTGCTTCCACTTCGGCTGCTGCTGTGGCTGAGTGTGTGCAGAATTTTATTACATCCATGGATTCCTTGAAACTTAACATGGTGGCTGTGGATCAGGTGCATCCACTGCTCTCGGACCTTTATGCTTCTCTCAATAAGTTGACAATCCTGCCGCCCGATTTTGAGGGTAAAACCAAAATGAAAGAATGGATTGCAAGGTTATCCAAGATGGGTGCAGCTGATGAGTTGACGGAACAACAGGCGCGGCAGCTTCACTTTGATCTTGAGTCTTCTTACAATTCCTTTATGGCAGCCCTACCCAATGCTGGTACATGATTGAGTGGCCAGTGTGCTTGTACATTAAATCAGAATTTCCCTCTTTTTTTTTTTTTCTTTTTTTGTATTTGCTTTGGTTATTAATCTTGTTGATTGGAGGAAAGGAATTTTCTATTTGGTTACAGCTTATACATTTTTAATGCTGGTTCCTTGGATATTTACTAATGATGGCTTTGTGCTGATCATTGATGTTTCATTTTATATTGTGGACTAGTTTCCAGCTTTTGTTTTCTTACCTGCTGTTGATTGTTTGGGTTTGATTTGAGTTTCTGTGTCCTCCTAGCAGGGGTGGAATCTCAATAAACTCGATTGTCGAGTCTACAGATGTACACATTTGTCTTTGTACCGATAGATGTGTTTCTATATCATATAGAGGTAGATCTTTCAAAAAATTGACATGATTGATAGCTTTTGATGTGCTTGAACTATGCTAATCATAAGTAGTTATGCAATTATTGGGTGGAGATGCGTTCCATATGGTGGATAAAAAAGGAGAGACCGATGTCTTTTCTTTTCTCCTATAGTATGTGGAGGAATGCAGCTTGGAAGATACAACTCCCATGTTTTTGTGGTGAGAAACCACAAGAAATTGTGCCTAGAGTCCATTGTAAAAGTCGATTAACCATGATTTTTTATTCTTTTTTCTATATTTCTTTTCATATTGTGCCTTGTTTTTCTTTAAACGTTGCTACTTTATTGTTTCATTCATTTTCTTTCGTGTTATGTTATTTCTTGCTACTTTTTTTCCTTATCAAACACGGTGTTTGCCAGTAGACTCAGATGCACAAAATTTCTGAAAAATCGTTAGCCTCGTGCTCTATTTTATTGCAGTATGAAGGCACATAATTTCGATTGCCTTGCATATAAACCAGCATCTGAATGATCTCTCTGCAATCAAATGTTTGTTTGGAATTTTTTATTGGGATGCCATAGTTTTGCTTTGATCATATTAATTAATTGACAAGTATTGCATGAAGAGGGTACGCTGTAGTGGAAACTGGTACAAATGATGCCCGCGTGGAAAGGTTAGCTGTATAAAAATGGTTCTCTGCCATAAATTACAGCCATTATTCACTGCATCTTAGAATGAAACTGGATTAATTGATTAAAAGTAAAGTGGTGCCCTTCATCTCAAGCTATGAACTTCTGGTGTTCAGAAGTTCAAGAAAAAGTGGGATCGTTTGGACACGATATAATATTAGAAGGAAAAAGACAGTTACCTAGAATTTGTTTGGTAAATTGGAAGTCAAAAAGATTTGGTATACCTGTTAATTAATGGCTAGACTACAGTTTACCAGTGTGATATTTAACTGGATCATTTGTTTCGTTGTGAGTACGAAAATTGACACTACTTTTAATCCATTCTTACAAAATAGTCAATTTTCAACAGAAGACTGGTACTAAATTAATACTAATACAAAATTTATTCTGTGATGACCAAGAACTGTTTGTACTGCTAGTGAAAAGCAATTTTCTTTCATTATTTTCTCAAAAAAAAAAATCTAATAATTAGTAGTAGTAATAGTATCTAAGCGAATGGTATGATCATTGCGTATAACATTTTAAGGACACTAACGTTAGGCACCAGAAGCTGAGTAGCATTCTGCAGAAAAAAATCATTTAGGACTTGGGAGCTATGCTTGTCAATTAAACTGAACACAAAGCACGTTTTGGTTAACAATGAGGCTCGCTGTCTCGGATCTATGAAGCAAGAAAATGGCTGCAGCAAGTAGAAATGCTGCTAACAGAAGCTTGAACAGAAAAATTTAGGTCTGTTCCTCTCTAACATGAATATTGCATACACATCCATTTTTAGGTTGAATTCAGATTGACTGAATTTCAATTTCACTGTTTCAAATTCTAAGCATTAATTATTCAGAGCGCACAAAGTTCTAATTATTTCTAATCTGTAGAATGTTATTCACTTTTATCCTTCTCTTGGGAAAATGACAATGGAGCTGGTGTAACATTAGAGAATTTACTCACTTCATATTTGTAACATTCTAAAGGTAAAGGATATCGGTTTAATCTTTCAAATCATCGTAACAAACATTAACATAATACAATCAACATGGTCAGAGAACAACGTCATGGTAAGAGATTTAATTTCAATGTCTATGTATATGAAAGAACATATATTAACATAAATCAATCCCACTTTTGTAAAAAACTTATCTGTAGATTAAAAAGTGAGTGTTTTGTTTTTCATACTCCAACAACTATGTTTTTAAAAGGGTCAACACATTTTCGCTGTTAAACCCTTCCTTCAACCAGTTCATCTCTCTCCCCCTGTAACATGAAACTGTACTTACTGTTCTGAATAGAAAACAGGCGGAAATGAAACGAAGAGAGTAATATGATTGAAACAAAGCATCCGTTCCGAAAATGTGTGAAGCTATTTACATAAGATGAGAAGAATAGCAGGTTCCTATATGGCACAGTTGTGTATAGTGTTCCTAATCTACTAGAATCGAAATGGAGAAAAAGCTTCTTGTGTTGCATGGATCCTTTGTTGTGTGAAGGTGTTATCGTTCACCTCAAGAGAACAGGCAAGAGCGAGGTGAAGAGAGGGAAGAGAAGCAGAACGATGAGAACAGCGCCGAGAATGATGGCATAGCAGGTCCACTTCCTGGAACTCTTCTGAATCTCTTTGGCATCCTCAAGCTGCTCCGTGCCACGTCGCACAAACGAACTCGCATAAGCCACGTGGCTCTCGATGTTGTTCAGCTGCTGCCCCTGCGCCTCCACCATCGCCGCCATGTCCAGAAAAACCTGGTGCAGTTCCATCAAGTTCTTCTCAATCTCCTTAACGGCGTCGTGCCGCTCCTGAATCTCCGAAATGGTGTCCATTATCTGACCCCTCCCCTGCTCCTGAATCGCCCTCTGCAGAAAGCTCTCGCTCTCCCCACTCGATATCAAATTCTCGATCGTCTCCTCCTCCGCCTTCTCCCCCGTGATCGTGAAGTACCTCCGCTCCACCGTCTCCTTGTATTCCATGTGCATGCGCGCCCTAAGCCCCTGGAAATCGTCCATCATGTCCTTCAGCTTCTTCCCCAACCCGCTCACCACCGACGTCCTCGTCCGGTCCGCCGACGACCCCGGCCCGCACCCCGGCAAGCTCCGGTTCGCCGCGTTCGACCGCTCCAGCGCCTCCAGCTTCCCCTTTACCACCTTCACGCGCTTCAGCACCAGCTCCACGTCCTTATCCATGCGCGCCCGAATCTCCTTCATCGCCTTCGCCGTGTGCGCCGTTTTGCTCTCCTCGTTCGCCTCTTGCAGCTTTCTGTACAGCATCTCCACGCTCCTCATGTCCTCTTTCACGTCCTCCACATCCTCGAAGAACTTGTCCAGGTTCACGCTTTCTTTCCCCGCCTCCACGTCATCTAGATATGCCTGCTCTTTCAGGTCACTGTATTTCTTGAACGAGTTTGAGAAAAGGTCGTTCATTTTTTCTTCTTTCTTTCTTTCTTTCTTTCTTCCCCAACTACCTAAAACCCTTTTTTTTTGTTCTTTTTTCTAGATATCTTGCATGCTATATATGATCAAAATCTTGAGGAGCATGTGCTGAACTCATCCTCCTCTGCAGAACCAACAATGGAGAACCCAGAAGGTGACAATTGACAGAAGCGAGTAATTGCCACCAACGAAAGGTTTAACTTTTTGAGGATGTTTTTTCTTTCAGTCCTGGTTCTTATGGTGCTGGTCTCAGAGGCTTATGGTAATTAATGATGGATGATGAAACAAGGTTTGTGTTTTTGCCTTTTTTTGAACGGAATCTTTAGATGATTTGTGTCCTTTCAAAGCTTCTGCTCTTTTTTATTTTTAGGAATTGTATATTGTTTTTTAATTAGATGTTCCATTTTGATACTATCTAAAACAAAAGAAAATTGAATGTTTATGCAATTGTGTTTGGAACCTAACAGAGTTTGAGCTAGAATTGATGAATCCTATTATAGATGGAACTTAGCAGCCAGTCTTCCCTCCTTCACACATTCTATTTTTGAAAGGAAAATCCATGGCTGCTCAATTCATTTTTATCTTTCATCTTTCACATTAAATATCTAACATAATAAAACTAAAAAAAAATAAAAATGAAGTGATGTTGTATAAGTAAGATCAAATATTTCTCTCCACCAATAACTGTTCAGTGTAATCAAACTTCAATCAAACAGAAGAAATAAAAATCACTTAAAGAAGACGTGCTATAATTTGTATGTTATAATATACTATATTGAATTAGCATTGATATATATATATATATATATATATATATATATATATATATATATATTCATGTATATTATTACAAATAATGATAGATAATAATCATAACTGATATTTTTAATCTGTAATTAGCATAATTATTGTGGTACTTCTAGTCTTTAGATAATAAATAAATAACTTATTAAAATCAATACAAAATAATTGAACTAGTTATTTTAATTGATAATAATATAATTTAAATTCTATCTTGTATACTGATATTAGATTTGTAGGCTCTCTTGTTGAATGGTTTAGTTGGCTTTTTTCTTACTTGTGTTATACGTTGTAAAATGTTGTCTTTGCGTTATTCATGCATGCTATAAGTGCAAGTACATCCACTGATATTTAATGGTAAAAAACTAAAAAGTAAAAGTAAAAAAAAAAGATATTATTAAAATTATTGAAATGAAAAACATAATTAAAATTATAAAAATAAATATTTTATTAACTTCTATAATATTACAATTACAAGGCTTATTACAATTACAAGGCTTAAATATCTTTTTGGTCCTATTTTCGTAGTGTTTTCGTAGTGTTTGTTGCGGATGGTCCTTATTTTGACAGAATGTTTAAAATGGTCTTCGTTTTTACCGAATGTTTAAAATGGTCCTCATTTTCGCAATTTATGTTTTATTTGGTAACACTGTTTAAATCATTAACGGAACATTGTACAGGTGGCACGGTGTGTTACGTGTATTGTACGGTGTAGTACAATGCTCCGTTAATGATTTAAATGGTGTTACAAAAAATGACCAAATAAAACACGAATTACGAAAATGATGATCATTTTCAACATTCCGTAAAAATAAGGATCATTTAAAACATTCTGTTTAAATGAGAATCATCAACAACAAACACTACGAAAATGACGACCAAAAAAATATTTAAGCCTAATTACAATAAAAACACAGAACACTTTACGATCATTCCTATTTATTATAGGTGATTTTTTTGCTGATAATAAAAGAAAATAAAAAATAGTTATGTTAATAAGAATAAAATCAATATAACATGTACACAATATATTATAAAATGATCTACATTATTAATTGTTACTAAATTTTGTAATATTAGTGAAGAACATTGGTTAACACATTAAAAAACATTGGCTGTCAATTACGATGGCAAGAAATTATAAACAATAATGTCTTTCTATGTTGGCTTAACTAATTCATGTATTAATAATGTATAAAAAATTGCATGCATTATATTTTAGTTACAATTAGTAAATAATGTTTAACAAATAAATAATTTATGTAATTACGAAGTAAACTTAATGATTCAAATCTAATTAAATTCAATTATCAAAATTCAATTAAATGTAATTATTCAAATCCGATTGATCCATTCACAATAAAATAAACAAAATAGACTAAATATAATGGATCACAAAAGTTATTGGTTGTTGAAAATTTCCACAAAAATCATGGAAGAACAAACATTTTCCACAATAGTTAGAGACTCACACTTAATGATATTCAGACTTCCCACTAATACTTTGCTTGGACAATATGAAAGAAAGAAAAAAAGTTAAAATAAAAGTTACTTATTATTCTAATATTATTTTTAAAAATTTATTAATTTTATTATTCAAATACCCCTTAAAACACATTTCTAGCAATGGTATACATCTTTGTCCCCCTCTTTTGTTCTTTCTTTTTCTTCTTCTTTCTCTCTCATCACTGAAGTTGTTCCAATCAGCTCGAGAAAAGCAGGGGATATCTTCTCTTTCCATCTTTGTAACAGAGGAGGTTACGGAAGCAAACAAAGCTAAGTGTCAAATAAGATTTGGTGTATACATCAATTTTCTTCCAAAATTCTTAAACCCAGAGTATTCATTCTTTATCTGTTTCTCACTTTTGTTGTAAAGATCACGGATTTTAAATAGGAGCAAAAAGAGTAGCTAAACCTTGATCCACTGTTATTTGAAGTTTATCATAGGCCATCAAAGTCTTCTGCTCACACTGGTACGATCCTTTACCCCTTGCCAGAACCTCACCATCTGCATCTATGATCCCTTCCTTCTCCTGGTCCCCCAAGCGCGGCCCAGGTTCCAAGACCAGAACTTTCACCTATGGTTTGTTGCAAAAGATATAGAAAGTAACATATCTTGTCGTGCAAATAAATCACTGCAGGAAAAGTATTACAGTAGTGATGACCACACCTTTAGGTACATGACATGTGGCGATTTTACATGACCTCCATTATTCAAATCTGACATCAATGACAGCAACGGTAATTTGGGGCAATTCTTCATAATGATCAAGTCCAGATAACCATCTGAAAACTGCATTTACCAAATTAAATTAACAAAAGACTAGTTAAGTTCATGGCTGTAGGCAACTATCACCAATAAATAGTTAAGATGTCACACAATGGAGGGAGAAAATTTGGGGTGTGGTGTCAGCTAGCAGTTATGTCAATGATGGCAACAATTGGGGTGTCTCTATGATCTATTCTGCACGATACTTATATAATGAACATTGATGTCTAATAGTCATTAAAATCAAGCAAAATATACCAATAGCCATTCCTCATTTAGTCGTATATTAGCCTCCATGGGACCAGTTCGGATACTAATTTATATGGATTCATCTTCTAATTCTTTTTTTAATGTTGCCAAAACTGTCATGTTAGCAATACGAATCAGTTCTAGCTATGACATCACATGTCAGGTGAAACAGTATGAGAGAGCAATGATATACAGAAGAACTTTTACGCATACAACCAACCTCTGCATCTGGTGCAGCCTTGGTGTTTTCAGCACCCCAAGGCACATTGTGAAGCCAGACAGAAATAAATGGTCCATTTAAAACCCTCCAACTCAGATTCTCCAAGTCAATTTCAGGTCCCTGATAAATTACCCTTTTTAACTTCACTGGTTCCTCATCCATTTGATCACTAATAATGCGTTTGCTAGCAGAACTGCCAGGGTAACTTATGGTCTCCCCGTAAGCTTCAAATCCAGGTGCAGGCACAAAATAAAGACATCCTTCATAATGCCTCAAATGGAAGATTCGAGAAAGAGCCTACAACAATAGGTAATGCAAAGAAAGTAAAAAATAACCTCAATCCTTTTAAGTCAAAGAAATTGCTGTATAACAACGAGAACATGGCACTGAAGTGTGGGTCACTACTAGGTATACATATAATTCTGGTGCAAAAAATCAGGAGACAATCTTAAATTCGGTACTTTGGCTTCTACATAAACACAAATACTTTTTTGTAAACTTGGTAGGTGATCAATACTTTGATGATTAACGGCTTTTTGATTTATGTTCTTGCCTTCAACCAAAGTATCAGATAACTCATGCAACAATAATTCATATAAAAAGACTCAGCAACTAAAGAAAGCATCATAAACTAACATGTCTTCTTACTTATTACACGGCTTACTTACATAAAAATCTATTCGTGCACTTCCCATCCACCTATACTTTTCAGACTCGATATCAATATCAGCCACCAGACCTGAAATAAAATTATCAAATGTTACATCAAATAACATGGCCACAACCACATGCTTCCTCACAACCACCTCTTTTTCAAAATCCAATATATGGTGACGTTAATTTATAATTACCCCATGCAAGCATCAACACACTGAAAAATCTGGTTTCCCCTTGTGTGATGGTGGCCACATCAAGTGATCGCTTATGGCCTGACAGCATTTAATGCAGAGTTAATATATACATCAACACAGTTTAAAAAATCATATATATGATCACATATGTGACAAGTTCGTAACCTCTTATAATGGCGAGAACAGCATTGGTTATTGTACAAGGATCACCCACTGAATCGAGAAGAGACTTTGCCATGCCATTCCCCGTACCTTTATTCATTTTATACGAACGTGCATCACAGAGGAGATAATTAGAAGATTAACACAACAAAATTTATTGGCTAAATTCATTAAAGAAAAAGGAATGAAACCTGCAGGAACTACTCCAAGGGGTATCTTTATTGCAGTGTCCCAGTCCTCCCTCTGAAGCAGTCCATTTACAACCTACTAAAAGTGCGTGACGTTAGTAAGATAATTAAAGAGAAACATAGGCAACCATGTGTACAAAAGAAACTCAAACAATCATTAGTTCACACAGCCATCATCACATTCTTAATGGTCGCACTTGGTACGAACTGTAACCAAATAACAACAATAATTTCAGTGAACTAACCTCAACCAAAATCCCATCTCCACTGACACAAACTATTCCATCGTATTTGGAAAAATCAAGTGACTGAACAACTTGCTTTGCATGGAGCTGATGCTTGGTTTCTGATATATAATAACAAAAAAAATAATTCCAACTTATAGATAGTACTATAATTTTTTTATTATGTTGTAGACTATGATAGAATGCATTAATAATAAAATATTTAACTTTGATAATAGTATTTTAAAAAACTAATTTTTATTATTCACAGTAAAAAAAACGTACACCTATAAACATTAAACTAATAATAATAATTATAATAACATTTACTTATTTATTTAGATTTTATACCTACAACAATTTTTTATATTTTAGTTTTTACATATATTGCATGAATACGAGTATGATATAGGTACTGATACAACATTTCGATAAACTTGGGATAGGACGTCAACATAATCAATATAAATATAATTAAATTTTATAAATGATGAAAACATAAATAAAACTATTTATAATTTAAAATGAAATTAAATCCTTGAATAAGTTTCAATGTCATTATAGTTCCTTCTCTTCTCCATCATCTCTCAAAAGAACTGACTCCAAATCAATTCATCACTAGAAGATTAGAAACTTCAAGATTCTTACCCTTTCAAGTATATCCTATTTATCTCCACCAATATCCCACATTTTGTTTTCACGCTCTATATAACTATTACACTTCCTTGAGTGGAGATAGATATTTGTGTGTGTGTGTGTGTATATATATATTTTGAATCTTTGGCTCTTTTACGATTTAGGATTATTAATGTTTGATTGGTCTGTATAGATTGTTATTATCAATCACACTTTTTTTATAATAACAATAATGGCAAAAGAAAGAAAACCTAAGGAAAAGATCAAAACCTTGAACAGTAAGATGGACTTGTGCGTCTTCCAAAAGAGGTTTAACATGATCCCGAAAAATATTGGCACCAAATTTCCTTCCCCCAAAAGGATTAACAAAAACAAAGAGCCTCTTAGGGCGTCCTGTTCCAATAAAAATCAGAATCCGCAGCACAAAATTAATCACATAAGCTACCAAAAAATCTTCAAATTAGTTACCCAGGGAATCGATGAATTCTTTGAGCTTCCGGCACCAGAGCCTGTGCGATTCCTCCGACGATGGCCGAAACACGACGTCGTCTCGGACAACTTTTCTTCTACTCCCGCAACCACAGCATCCATCTCCGCTCTCCACCACGGTTTTCAGCCTAATGTTCAAACCATCGGTGGCGAACCCGATAACCTCTTTTTCTATGATCAAATTCCGTTGACCTCCCTCCGGCCACCACAGCCTCCCATCGGCAAGCAGGGATAACTGCGTCACAGTTCCGTTAACGTTGACCTGATCGGAGATTATGGCGGCGGTTCGGTCCATTTCCTGCGAGAACCGGTTTGATTGCAAAATAAACCGCCAGAGCAGAAGGTCAAAGAATAATGGTAATGACTTGAGTTAGGAGGAACACAATTGATTAATTTATTGATTTCTTTTTCACAAATTTTAAAATATATAATAAAAGCCTTAATTTTTAAAAGTAGATTAGTAATGTTTTCAACTAATAAACTCATTTTTGATATATTTACACGCACTCTAGTCAGTAATGCGAATTATATATATTGAGATTAATTTCTTTTGGGAATTAAATTAGTCTAATTTTTTGTTTATAAATTTTACCACCTTTTTTAAAGTTGTTCCTAAACGTGTACTTTGATCATCTTTTTTAAATGAAATCATTTCTTACCATTGTAAATTTATTTTAAAAAGCATGTTAATTGTCAAAATTTTAATTTATATATTTCAGGGAAAAATATGTTTTTCGTCCCTCAAGTTTTACTAAAATTTGAAAATGGTCTCTGGTCGAAACTTGGTCACTGTTCAATCCCTGTATTTTCAAAATCATTGTTTTTAGTTCCTATTTTTGGACGGCGTTAAAAATAACAAACGGTGTCACGTGTTATTTAATTTTTTATATATATAAAAAAAACTAGCGTCGGCCTAGCCGATGCTTTTCACCAAAACTAGAAAAAAATATGCTTTTAGTCCCTGAAGTTTGAACTTAATTTGAAAATGGTCTCTGATTGAAACTTAGTCACTATTTAATCCATGCACATTAAATATTAATTATATAATAATAATAATAATAATATTAATATAGTATTAATATTAATTACTTATTAGTATAGTACACTATTTAGTCACATTTAAACTTAGTCACTATATAATTACTAATATTATATATAATTACTGATATTATTATATAATATCAGTAATTATATAATAATAATATACAAATAATAATAATATTATATAATAACAATATATAATTATTAATAATATTATCAATAAATAATAATAATATTATTTATTATTTATATTATTACTGATATATTATTATTATATAATTATTAATGATATTATATAATTGTTAATAATAATTATTATATATTATTAATAAATAATAATATTATTAATTATTATTTATATTATTACTGATATATTATTATTATATAATTATTATTAATATTAATACTAATAATAATTATAATATTATTATTTATTTTAATATTATTAATAATTATATAATAATTATTATTATTATTGTTATTATTATATAATAATAATACTATTAATAATTATATATTATTATTATATAATATTATTATTATTAGTAGTATAGTATTATTATTATTATATAATTATTATTTAATGTGCAGGGACTAAATAATGACTAAGTTTCAACCAGGGGTCATTTTCAAATTAAGCTCAAACTTCAGAGACTAAAAACATATTTTTTTCTAGTGAAAAGCGTCGGTCTAGCCGACGATAGTTTTTTTTTATATATAAAAGATTAAATGACAGGTGGCACGCCGTTTGTTATTTTTAACACCGTCCAGAAATAGGGATTAAAAACAATGATTTTGAAAATACAGAGACCAAAAAGTAATTATGTTTCGACCAAGGACCATTTCTAAATTTTAGTGAAATTTGAGGAACTAAAATCATATTTTTCCCTGTATTTTACTTTTAAAATGAATTAGTCAGTGGAAACGAGCAGAACATTACTGTTATTTGAATATCTTGGTTTTCTTTTTTTCATTTTTCTATAGAAATCAAATCATAGTATAAAAGTAGTAGCTAAACCCTGAGTTACTCGTATTTGAGGCTTATCATAGGTTATCCGAGTTTTCTTTTTCACATTGAGATTAGGATTAAGTTATAATCATAGAATTAAGAAAGAAAACATAAATTCAAATTTAAAAATAATTTTGTAGAATGTCGCATGTGTACAATTATTTATGATCCTATTTAAATTACAAAACAAAAACAAAATATAGGGAGAACATAGAGGTTCCCTCAACTTTATAATAATTATATTGGTAGAGATATTGTTATATAATAAGTATTAAAAATACAAGGCACGCATTTATTAGCTTATCATGATAAGAATTAGATAATATATATAGTATCATATATGATTTATAATGATAAGATAAAATAAGTGTATGTATGGTGCTTTTTTGGAAGTGTGGTTTTGTATCAGTGCCATGTTACTGTGTAAACAATAGGAAACAGTCCTCACTACAACATTAGGTGAACAAAATGAGATAGCAATTATATACATAAATTCTTTCAAAAATAATGTGGTATACTTATGGTCAATGGTATATCATCCTATTTTGGAAATATGTAAATTTGACCAAGGGTCAACCTCTATATGCTTATAAATCCTTTTTTTTTTTAATTATTCATCGAATGAATTGGTTGAGAAATGTTTCTGTTTGTACTTAAAGTATATTAAGGTCACTTACGTCTTCATAACAAGATTTTGATTAGTTTTTGAATATTTTTTATAATAACATTATTTTTTAAAGTATTTTACGTTGCGAATTAATTTTAAAATATTTTACACTAATTAAAAATTAGTTTTTAGAATTAATTTTAAAATATTTTACACTAATTAAAAATTAGTTTTTATTTATTTTTTACTATTTGTTATTTATTAAGAAAGTTGTGATCCAATTCAATTTGTTTGGTTGAGATGACTCAATCCAACTTTGGTTTGACTCGACCTAATATTGTTCAACATGGGTTGAGATTGTGTCTCAAGAATTAACATAGTATGATATGAACTTGATCTGACATTGGTCTAATGTTGGTTTAACTCAACTCAGCCCAATATCGGTTTGACTTAATTCGTGTGGTCTGACTTTACTTGGTATAATATAGACACAATTTTATTTAATCTGATGTGAGCCCAACTTGACTAGGCTCGAGTTCGACACAAGGTGGCCTAAATTGACTCTTTATGAGGTGAGATTAACTTAACTCAGTCCAAGGTGGGTCAAACTCAACTCGATTAGAGGTGGTCTCGACTTAACTCAGCCAAAAGTGGGGCAAAATGACTTAGCAATAGGTGAGTCTACTCGACTTAGCTTAAGGTGGGCCTAACTTAACCTATGATACGTCCAAAATGACTCGATCTGTGGTTAGCCTAACTTCACTAAGTTTAGTGTGGGCTAATGTGGACCTAACTTAACTCAATTCAATGCGGACATGTCTCTACTTGGTCTAATGTGGGATCAACTTGATTAGACCTAACATGGTCCAACTTGGCTTCACTCGACTTGATTAGGCCCTATTTAACTCAATTTAAGGTGCATTCGACTCACCTTGGCTTGACATGGACTCAACTCAACTTGGTTTGACATGAGCCTAACTCAACTTTGTCCAATGTGAGCTCAATTCAACTCAACACGTTGTGGAGCCTATCAATCTTATCTTACTTAGATCCAGCCTATCTTAGCCTAACCCTTACAACCTACTTTGCTTGGGTCTAACCTGACCTTGTATATCTTGACCTGGGACCTACTCACGGATATTATTTCTTTACCCAACTTTATTTGACCTATGTGTGGCTCAACTTTACCAACATTGGTCCAACTCAACTTAACCTAACATGAGTAATCTCAACTTGACCTAACATTTTTCAAAATTGAATTTGACTTGCCCTATACTCAATTCAACCTAACTTATCCTAATTCATGCTTAACTTGACTTAGCACGATTTGAATTAGATCTATATTGGCCTAACCTAGACTTGTTTTGTCTCAACCTGACTTAGGTCCTTGACAACCAGCTTAAGATGGTGTCAACCTGGCTTAACTTGACTTAAATTCAACCCAACTTTGCTTATATTGTGTTTGGATTTGAATTGAGTAAATGTCTTTATGTGTATCAAGACCATTTTAAGTAATTTTTTTTCATTTTCATTTTTAAATAAGATATCTACTTAAAAATATGGTCCATTGGTTAGCTTTGACCAATGGGGCTTTTGTTGCTATTTTGGTCCAATAATTTATTTGAACTTTCTAGTCCTGTAGTTTTTTTCTGGCTCACGTGTTGAAGATCAATCATGCGAGTTGAGTCAAATTGACAAGTTTTGTAATTTAATATTTTGTAATTATAATTATAAATTAAAACTATTTACAATCAAATTATAAAATTTATTTATATTTAATTTTATAATTATTAAAATAACTTTAATAATGGTAATAATAATTTTTTTTATTTTTTATTTTATAAAAAATTAAACACACATACACACATCTGTTTTCATTATCAACTATTAAATAATTTATTGTATTAAATTAAATTACTCTAAAATAAATAAAAAATTATAAGTGTGTAAAGGATTTAAATATGTTTTTTTTTTCACGAATTTAAATGTTTTTAATATTCACCACGTTAAATGTTCTAATAGAAAAACGTTTATATTTTGCTCGAAATAAAATTCTATTTCAACACTAGTCAGAATCTTGTTTCTTCTACTATATATCTAAGAAATCTTTAGTATAGGTAAATTACTGAATTGGACATCTTAACTAACTGACACGTGTCTGAAATTGAGGGTATTTTGGTCTTTTGGATAATTTTTTTTTTCAGCTGAAGCTTTAATTGTTGATTGATGGTTGCTGACAGACGGAAGCTTCTGCATGAAGGCATTGCATTTGGCGGAGGTATTTGAATTTTTCTTCTTGCATTAGGTTTGTTCAGAAACATATTGTGCTACTTTTTTCTTCTTCTTCAACATTTCATTGGATCTTCTTTCTTCTTCTTCATAGCAACGTAAGTTTCATTTTTTTTTTTGTTTTTTATTTTCGTTGGTTGATGTTTGTTTCTTCTTCTTCTTCTTCTTCTTCTTCTTCTTCTTTTGCTTTCTTTTGCTTTCTTCTTCTTCTCCAGTTTATTTATATATCTTTGTGATTATTGTTGTTCAAAGTTTGCAGAACCTGTTTTGTTGTTCATACCGACGTAAGTTATAATTTTTTTTTGCCTTTTTTTTGTTGGTTGATGGTTGCTTCTTCTTCTTTTTCTTCTTATGCTTTCTTCTGCTTTCTTCTTCTTCTGCTGTTTATTTGATTTTTTTTTTGTTGTTGAAGGTTTGCAGAAGCCGTTTACTTCTTCATACCAACGTAAGCCTCCTTCTTCCTTTTTTTTATTTTTTTTATTCTTACGTTAGCTTTGTTCGAACAGATTTTTGCTTTCTTTTTTCTTCTTCTTCGAGTTCATTGCATGTTCTTTGTTCTTCTTCATCTTTCTTCTTCTTCTTCTTCATCTTTCGTTGTAGTTATTTTTTTATCGTTTTTTTGTTGTTGTTCTTCTTTTTTTTTGTTCTTCTTCTTACTCGGTGCACAACTTTTATTTGATGTCCTTCTTCTTTTTTGTTCATGTGTTTTTGTTATTTTTAAGTTGTATTGTTTTTTTTTTCCTGTAAAGCAG
>Ga0214545_1003384_pt1 | contig 30517 bp, 21 predicted proteins | sample CNSS4metaG_FD_160064 | JGI IMG/M metagenome (GOLD analysis project Ga0214545, IMG submission 160064) | Root nodule microbial communities from cowpea collected in UCLA plant growth center, Los Angeles, California, USA - CNSS4 | ecosystem: Host-associated > Plants > Roots > Nodule | place: USA...
TTATATTAACACAATAAAAATATATTTATATATATATATATATATATATATATATATATATATATATATATATATATATATATATATATATATATATATATTTGAATAAATGAATAAATGCAAATTTTACTTTAAAATTAAAAATTATAAAATTAAATTAGACTTAAAAGTCTAATTTATAACATTTAGGTTGGACATTGTAACTTTTGCTCTTATGCGAAAGTCTTGTAAGACATATACTTTATAATTTTTTACATGCACTTTCTATAAACTTGTTGGCAGAAAATATGTTTTCAAGACAAAAAAAAAAACTTTTATTCATTTAACTTAATTTTATGGCATATGAGCATGTTGTAATATAAAGACTTTTTTTATAAGACTCGCATTTGATACTTATATCCTCAAGTTCTCTTGCATTGAAAATGCCGCAAATAATCTGTTTGTGCAATAGCATCAGACCAAAGACAGTTTAGAGACCACGCAAAAGAAATGGATTAAACAAAATTTTGGACATAAATACAAACAGTACGCAATCAAGATGTACACAAACAATGACATGCTAATAATAATAAATAAATAATATGTACAAATAGAATCGTCACCAATTCTTGCTACACTATTGCTCCTGAGTTAAGCAAGCCCTATAGTTTTTTCGCCTGTCAGGTAATATGAGTGGAATGCAAGGTTAGCTTTTTCAGCTGGAAGTTGATCCTCCACCTTTGCTACAACGGACAAATCATCAGAGTAATTAGATAACACATTGATCATAATTATCCGATAGGATATCGCCTAGTTGATAACTTAGTTCTCTGGTGTGCCAAGTCACGCGTTAGATCCAAAGTCATGCAGAAAAATGGATACAAGTTGCAATTAAGCAAACTCTGAATGCTACAACACGAGCCAATGAATGATTTCTGCAGTCATGGACCCTAGATGAACCCCAGCAACTTCCAGACTGAACATTGGAAATGTTACACGCAATGAAGGACAGAACTGTCATCGAAGAGTAAAATAATCAAATACGCCACTCAGACAGATAAATTCAACCTATACTCCAATGATTTGCACAAATGGATGATGCAATGTTATTTGAGTTATGAATGGAAGCCTTATAAGGATAGACAAGTATGAAAACAGCCATTTTTGTATATAAATTCAGGTGCCATGATAAAAAGAGAAAATTCGTGGAAAAATGAGACAGTATGCATTTACCTCCATATAATGCTTCATAGTTGAAGATAGCATGGTTAACCCTTCCGGCCAAGAACATGAGGAAACGAAGAACCAGAGGTCTGAGAAAGTGGCCTTTGGACAAATGAATGGTTTAGAAGTTGAGCAGCGGTGGGACGATCATTTGGATTAACTTGAAGGCACTGCAGGATAAAATCGGTTGCATCTCTCGAAAGGGAGTCAGGAATAGATGGTGGTACACCTTTTCCAATTTTAAATAATGCCTGCATCTGTTGTTTTAAGAGATTAATTAAAACTCAACCGTCAAAGCCAGCAATAATTCAATTTGAGACATATTAATAATGTCAAAAACCAAAATATTCTACCTAATATAAAACGTGGGACACCGAACATAGACAAAATTCATAAGTTGATGGAAAAAGATACACAAACATCCATTAAAATATATTTTTCTTTGCCCAGTTCTTCTTTTATTACATATAAATTAGTAAAATAATATATCATAAATCACACCAGTAGGTCTCTTTTGGGTGTTCTTTTTACTATTTAAGTGTATTTGTATCAGTACTCTTTACAAAATATATGTTAGCCTGAATAGTTACAAAACAGAAAAGTAAAAAAGAATGTAAAGGCGAACACATGAAACAGAAAATAAATAAATAAAAATTATGGAATTAAAATCAGAAGTGAAACTGTGAGAACTGAAGAACCTCCCTAGAGACAGAAAAAGCAAAATAACGTGTCGCATGATCACCCTTCCTGTGAACTAACAATAGTAACGTAAGTTAAGTAGCAATAATATGACATGTACCCATTCCAAATCACAGTACGGAAGTTGGCCTGTTAACATCTCCAGTACAGTGCATCCCAGACTCCATATATCAGCTGGAAGCCCATAACCCTTGTTCTTTCCTTTCACAACCTGCATATTTCAGATTAAGAAATTGATATAGCTATCAGTAAATCAAAAGACGAAACACCCAAAATGAGAAAAGTTAAGAAAGTATTAAGGTTTCAAAAGCAAAGGGAAGCTTATTTCCATATATAAGAAGGCGATAAATTATTGAAACAAGACATGTATAATCACTACCACTATCAATAATTACATCCAGCTGTTTATTACATTGATCAAGCCATATGTAAAAAATGGGACAAAGCAAAGAAAAAGGTAAAAATTAAAATTTTCATATTCTCTAATAATCTCATTTACAAAATGTGACATGATCTAATGTTACTACGGAATTTATTTCGATGGAGTTCGAATAATTCCTTGGACTCAGGGTTTTAGACCAGTAGCACAATGAATACAAATAATTTTAACTGTGACAACTAATTTCATTTAATAAGTGTACAGTTTACATATAAATGAGAGTGAGCGGAAACTAGTGTCAGAGTCATGCATCTAGCTATTAACATAACCAGTTACTGTTAAGGAAATGAATTTGAAGTTTGGAGCCATGTACACGCTCCATTAATAGATTTGGCAGAAGTTTCCATTATAAAGTATTTCTGTTCTGGTCAAAAGTAAAGATTGAAGGCAAACCTCCGGGGCCATCCAGAATGCTGTACCCTTCATTGATTTAACGTCATTCATTTTGGTTGCCTGAAAAACAAATCATAAAATGAAGTCAGAAAAATTGAAATGATAAGAAATTTAACATTACTCAGACATCTATAACTGATATCAAAATATTCTAGAAATAAAAGAAACCCTAGATCAGGAAACATAAATGGAAGAGAATGAATACCTTGGCCAATCCAAAATCTGCAAGCTTGACAGATCCGCTTGCATCCACCAATATATTTGCACATTTGATATCCCTTAAATCGGGGAAATATAATTTAGAAAATATTTACAATGATAGTTTCATCCCAATTACATAACTGGTACAGGAATGCATAAAATAGGATATCAAATGAAACCCAAGCAATAACCCAAAGACAAAATCTGCAAAACTGAAATTTCCCACATGCATGTAACCATTCAACCTGATCTTAGTCTGATATTGAAGAACATGATTTTCGTTTTTAATTATTTCAATTTGAAGCCCAACGTAACTAACAACTGGAAGAAACTAATAGGCCATCCACAAATACCGGACTATTAGCATCAAAAGGTAGTAGTTTGAGGCACGGAAATAATTGGACATCTTCTCCCTCCAAGATTCTTCTGTCCAACTCACTCCTCAACTCTCTTCTTTGGCCAAATAAGTAAAACGCAATTCAAACAATGAAAATAGAGCAAAATTTGACCAAAAAATAAAAACAATCCAGGCAAATAACAAGAAGAAAATAAAACAAATGCCACAAGTTATTTACAAAGTATATATTGCAACTACAAGACAGGACGCAAAAAGTGAAAGTTCTTTTGAAGAAAGGAAAGCAAGAACCATAGAACTCTTGCCAGCATCGTTCTAGAGAAATGAACCATACTGTGTGATTCAAAACCATGATTACCATGGAAAGTACAAGTCATATACAGGATTAAAAAAATAAAATAAAATATAGTCACCTGTGAACCACATTTCGATCATGAAGATACTTCATACCATGCAGAATCTGTCTTGTATAGGCAGATACTTGGGAATCTCGAAGAGTATACTTTTGGTAGAGGCTTCTAAGGGAACCTTTGGTTACAAACTCAAGAAAGATGTACAGCTTTGATTCATCCTGTAAAACATTGAGCAAAGTGTAAAATACAAATCATTTTGAATTATTAGAATTGCATTTTATTTTACTAGTAATTGCAGTCATGTGAATCCTTCACCATACAAACATTAGACTACATTTCATGGCCCATCATAACATCACGCCCTGATTCTTAACTACAAACATTCCGCTTATATTAGAAATCTTGTAAGAAGTTTGAGTCTTTGAAATGCGATAGGACCTGATTTCATTGGCAAAATCTGTGATGACAACTTCCAAATAGATTTAAAAATAATAGTAAACAATAAGAAGATATGAACTTGAACATAACAGAAGAAAACGAGACAAAACAGCAAATCTCAACCTGTAAACAGCAAGGAAATGTAAAAATGAGCATAAGACAGAAAAGGAAATCAGAAGAAGAAAGTACCATTTCTGTGCCATAGTATTGAACAATATTTTCATGCTCAAACTGACTCAAAAGTGCTATTTCCTGAGACAGAAGAAAAAGACAAATCTGAGAAAATAAACATAGTGGGAGAAGCATGAAGAACAGTAACATCTCAAATGATCTAATGGGGTACTGCACAAGATAGCATAATATTTATCTGATAAAACTTTTCAAAGAAGTATTCCATTATTGGAAAAGCGTGCAAAAAAAAAGAGTTATAAAGCAAAAAAGTGTAAGCCCCTCACCTGCTCCAGTTGATATACACTTTGCTTTCCCTGAGTCCCCTGATCGAGCAATGAAACTTCTTTTACAGCGAAAAAGAAGCCATCACTACAGTGATTCAGAAAGCATAATAACATGTTAGTAGATATCACTTGCACAATAACATAAATAGATGCTAAATCGTTGTAAAGCTTGGCTTCCAATTTTGTACAGAAAAAAAAAAAATTGAAGCAGCAATTTGATAGGAAGATGCTAAATTAAAAATTATCTTTTGAGATGTTTTTTGGATTTGACAAAAATCTGGCACTAAATCGCAATTACAATGTCTTGCCCCTGCAAAATCTAGCTCACTTCATTAATTTTTTCTATAGTTCTCTTTAACTAAGATTTTAAATATGTTTTAAATTGTTTATTCAACTAGATAGAAGCCATCTGTACCATTGCATCAATTTCGCATAGTGTCCAAATAACAATCTAAAAAGGTCAAAGTCATTTCCTAATCGGGATGAATAATAGAAAACTTGCAGAATTTAATTTCAGAAATTCTCTTTATCACTACTCAAAAAAAGGCTACCGACAAAGTATATTAAAAAAGACAATAGCAGGGATCCTACACAGCATGAAACTATTAAATGTTTAAAAGAACAGTTTTCTTAAGTATTGTCTTTAGGGTAATGGTTAAGACATCAAATGTAGAAAGTTTTTTTTAGGAAATTTATCAAAGAAAATCAAAAGCAATAGAAACTTCACACACACACTAGTTTTCATCTCACGTCAAACAGACATTGGACACAAAGACAACCCCACACAAAATAAAAGGATCGCTGTCATCGTGCTCTTTTGTCTGAATATCCTCGACTGACTAACATTTTTGAATTAGGTAACCAAAATCTGGAAGTTAATAAACGATGCAGACATATTGGATGAGATGGAAAAAAACCATTTTAGCTCGTCTTCAACAAAAAGGGAAGCAATAGAATTCGAATATATCATAAGCCCTTGTGCTCCTATTCTGGCCAAATATGAGAAGAAATGAAATATTTGATAATATTATCAGATACACTGCAAAATGTTTTCCACCTTCCCACCCAAAAAGAAAGTTTGCTTCAGGACACAAACTGACAATTGCTGAATCAGTTAGCTCAATTCAAAAGACGTCAACCTGCAGATTCAACGAGTTGGTTCAAGACCTATTGGACACAAGTGTGTAACATTCATCTTTAAAAAAATTGTGTAATAATCATTACTTGTGTTATCATTGGAACACCATAAAAAAGATTACTTGTGTTATCATTGGAACACCATAAAAAAGTATCAGTTTCTACAGAACAGCTAAGTCTCGCTCTTACTAATTCTGCTCAAGATAACCATTACCTACTCTTTATTTTAAAACATTTGAGTAAATATCGGATCTGGGTACGTGTTATCGGTGCATCATATCACCCACTTCTTAATTTGACAGAAACCATAACAGCACAGCCTTACCTATTTTATTTTCGTATTCACACTCACACAGCAACATTCTTGAACTAACCTTACATCCAAATCATAAACTCCAAAACTACAAACGCATTAACCCCGCCGTCAATCCCATCCACCTCATTCAAAATTTAAATTGGAAATCTCCAAAATTGCATTTAACGTAATAGAATTTTAAGTTTTAAAAACCTTCTCTACCAACTACCACTAAAGGAAAACATCACAACAAATATCCACAGCCACAATAGGAAAGGGAAGCACGCCGCACGTGCTAAAGTAGACCAGTTTTTCGAATGCCAGATAAAATAAATTGGCTGAAGGAGAGAAAAACTAATTGTGTATCTATGTGGATCATTGAAATGTTTATATAATGCATGTATGTAATTGTGCATGAACTTCCAAGTGCAAATCCCGTATAATAATAATAGTTTTAAATTTATAAATAATAAAAAAATAAGAGTATAGATGATGACGCATAAGAGAGAATGAAAAGTGAAGGGTGAATAGAATGCACTTACTCAGAAATTCCTTCATAAACGGTGCCAAACGAGCCACCCCCAAGAAACTCACCCTTCTGCCAACTTCCGGCGGTAATAATCCGCTTGATTCTCCCTTGCGGAGAAATATTGTTGGAGGTATGATCCGTGGTACTACTAGAAGAATCATCTTCGTTCGACGTGGAAAACGAACATGATTCCGAAAGCCCAGCCACGATCTCCGCAATCCTCGCTGCATTATCCACATTCTCTTCCTCTTCCCTCTTCGGGCTCGCTCTATCCACTTCCCCTTCTTCTTTCTCCGATACCTCCCTCTCTACTCCCCCTAGCGGTGCATCATTCTCTACTTCCCTCGTATGCTCGGAGTGCTTCAACGATAACCCTTCACCAATCGGAGCCAAATCCCTCAAAAGGTCCCACGTGGAACACGAGCTATCATCCACCATCTGAACTCTCACCCCCGGCGGCGGCTTCAGCATCGGTGGACGAGCACCCTTAATACCAGTGCTCGACTCATCTGCCTCCAAAACCCTAACCCCATCTCCTAATTTTTCACTAAATTCACTATCCTCTGGTGGTTTTACTATTCTCTCCTCGTTTACCTTCGGTACTTCTTCTTCTTCTTCGTCCTCTTCCTCTTCCTCGGGAATATCGAGGTTTTCGAGATTCAGTCTCGGGAGGATATCCGAAGAGGAACGAAACTTCATGGCTTCCCAGGCCGCAGCGGGAATAGAGAAGTCTTCTGGGCCGGAGAGGCCCAAACTCCGGCAAATTCGATCGAACTCTCCCTCGACGCCCTCGATTCGGAAGCTGGTGCGGTCGTAAAACTCCATAGAGCGCGTGTAGAGTGCTTCGTCGGAGGTAGACGATCCGGCGTCGTATTCAGAGTACTTGAGAGCGTTGCGGCGCTCGAGCTTGGGCTTCCTCCGCGGGTTTTTGCGATCCATGGCCTTGGTGCGGTTGCGGTGCTCAAAAATCCGAGATAGGTGATGCATCTGAATCCATCTAAAACGACGCCGCCAATGGCTTGAGCAATCGGTTGTGAAACTGAAGGGTTTGAAGAGATGTAGAGAAAGATTTGTAGTTTTCTATGGCTCTTGTGTATTGGTACGATGTTAGAAACGAAAAGCGCTTGAAGAGGGACAAAGTAAACGGAGCTGACCAGAGAGGAATGAGGGATTGATCGAGAGAGAAAGTGAAGAAAGACTGCACGCACAAGACCAGTAAACGTCGTTGAACTGGAAACACAAAACGCGGTGCCACATCGACGACCCTTGCATGACTTGGATTGCCCCCACTGCATTTTATTTTTTTTTAAATCCCATGAATAATAGGCAATAAGATTTTATTTAAAAATATTATTACCAAATTTAACTGATATTCCAATCATGTCGACTCAAGAAATATAAGTATTTTTTTTAATTAAAAACCCAATCGATTTATTCTACTTTCCAAACATTTCATTTCAGACATGGATTTTGATTAAAGAATCTCAATGTTATTAATTATTTTAATCGATGCCTAAAAACACCGATCATTAATTACTTTTTTTAATTTTTAGCCTCATTTCTTTAGCAATATATATGTATGATATTATAAATGGAGAGGTGAGATCATTCATAAGAGTTCGTGTTAATTTTTGTTAAGAATCTTTTCGGAATATCTTTATCGGAGAAAATTGAGAGTGTTAGGTAGGTTAATGAATTTCTCTCTAAACAATTAATGCCTACACAAGATTTTTCACGTGGTTATTTAACATTTTCCCATTTAAAAAACTTCATGTAGTTTTTAGCACATGAAGTGTCATTAACATTGACGATAATAATTACGAAATTTACAATAAAATAAACAACTAGTTTTGAGACTATAATACAGTATTATTTTACAATAGGTCGTCCTAATATAGAACCTTCATTTATCTAAGTCATTTTAAACAATTTAATCTATCAAAATCAATAACACGTATAAAGTAAGAAGAGTTATAAATTTATAGATATAAAATTTAGGGTTAAATATGTTTTTGTCCTTCAAGTTTAAGTGAATTTTGGAATTAGTCTATCTTCGAAACTTTGTACCAATTTAGTCTTTCATCTTTAGAAATGTGTGGATTTAGTTCTTCTTACCAACTTTTGTTAACTTTATTTGACATTTTAAACGCATTTTATAATAATATTTGAGTTAACACTGAAACGAAAATGTATCAAACTGTGTAAACAATTCAAATACTATCATGAAATGCGCTTAAAACGTCAAATAAACTTAACATAACTTGGTTAAAAGACCTAAATTCACGTATTTTTAAAGATAAATGACTAAATTGGTCAAAAGTTTTGAAAATGGACTAATTCCAAATTTCACTGAAACTTGAGGGACCAAAAAAATATTTAACCCTAAAATTTATAGCTATTGAGCATAAATATTCCAAAAATTTCAATTACATGAAATCAAATATAATCTTAGACCTAAATATGTTAAAGCCATATTCTTTAATGTGTACAAATATTAAAAAAAAAAAGGAATTTGCTTTTAAAAGTTTATTACAAAATGTTGTCTACTCGGATAATTACTCATATTAATCTAACATCTAAAATGAATACATGATACTTCAAAATTTGTAAACATTTAAGCAAAATGTTAAATAAAAATATCATTTAGGTTACATTTATTTACTCATGTAATTGAAAATTTGTTTAAAAGCACAAATACACTCATTTTCTTGAGGTGTGGATGATTGTTGCTTTTAAGGATTTATTCTATATTGTTCAAACTTCTCAAAATACAAAATGAACTTCTCAAATATTTTTTAGGAACTTGGAACTTAGAACTAGTAAGAAAACTCTAAAGGACAAATAACATACAATAAAAGAAGTAAACATAATAGATGAAAATGAGAGACAATGGGTTATTTAGAGGAGCATAAAAGCATTTATTTACAGGTGGAGTACATGGTCATATACCCCATGATCCACGAAAGAGAACTTGCAAAGGAATAAGTGCAACTCGCGATTGAAACCCTTTGACCTGCATAACGAATATGCATTACTTGGAGCATAAGAGTGTGATTTGCGATAATAGATCTACGCTTCATGGAAGTTCACTTGGAGAGGAGATCTCCAAAAATTGTGAAGCGTGGAAAGGAGATCTCCAACAAATATAACAAGATGGAACTGTTACATTGTGAATCTTTTCCCAATCCCAGTATATAAGTAACATTTCCAACAATTGTGAAATTTTTAGAATCTTTTGCAATGCTATTATTTTCACAATAATCTTCCACATGTTGCAAAAGACGCGAAATATAAAGAATGAACGAAGAAAATATTGGGTCTCATATAAGATATAATGTACCAAAGTTAGTATAACAAGTATATGAACCAATCATAGATTGAGGAACTTAACACATATTGTAGTTTGTATATTAGACTATATGAATTCAAACAATTAGTATGTGCAAAGAGTTTATCAATCATAATATACCCTCACAATCATTGTTGATATTGTTGTGTTGCGCTTACTAGACTATGCGCTTGCTAGGATTTCACGAGTGCTTTAAAGATCTTGTCAAGATCTCATGCAAACGATTTTACTCGACACTTCTATAGGTAATTTCATTAAATGTGTATTATAAATCATATGTCACCTATAAGGAATATGAAAATCATTAAAAAAATTTGTTTAGAGTTAAAATTATTATAAAACATTGAATTTTAACTACAAAATTTAGCCTCTCAATAATGCATTAATTAGCACTTTCATACACCATAGAAATGGACATTTTATTTCAAAATAATTTCAGTGCTACCAAAACTAACAAGTGACTTATTTTTATCCATGTGAGTCTTATTTCTGGGGATCTCTAATCACAGGGATTGAGTTTTCATCAATTGTTTGTTTGCAAGTCTTTGAGTCTCATTCCCTTCAATGTTTCTAAAGTCATTTTTCTTTCTGAGGGTTTCGTTAGATGATTTATTATAATTCATGTGTTTTAACATAATAAGTGGAAATTGTTATAGTTTTTAGCAAATGTTTTACCAAATTGTAGCTCAATTTCATATGTCTGGTTTTTTCATTGTAAGTTATGTTTTTAGTTGTAGCTAGTGTTAATTAACGATCACAATAAATTGAGACAAATGGGTTTGGTTTCACTCCTAATGGGATGTTTGCTAAAAAGCTTTTCAATCACTCGACCAACTTTAGTTCCAACCATCTCAAAAGCAACAATCTCTGATTTCATTGTTGATCTTGTAATAATTCTTTGCATGACTAATCTCTATGTAATCGCATCACTCCCATAAGTGGATTTTGTCTCACAAAAATATTCAATTAATATCCTTGTACCATTCTAATACCATAGGAAACCCAATATTATTAAATGACACAATCCATTGTACCTCTTAAATATTTAATGAATATTGTTAGTGCATCCAAATGTTTTTTATTAGGAGATTAAGTGTACTTACTTAGTCTACCTATTGCAAACATAATGTTTGGTCTAAAAAAACTCATTAAATACAATAAGTTAAGTATTTGAGCATATTTTTCTATATTTTTATTTAATTTAGAGTTACCATCATAAGAGATGTTTGCTAGTTTAAGGTCATAATACTCAAACTTCATAAGAAGTTTCTTAATACATTACCTCTATTCCTTATGATTTTAACTCCTAAAATCACATTGGCTTCTCCCATGTCCTTCATTTCAAACTTAGATCCCATAAACAACTTTGTTTACAAACTATATCATAGCATGTACAAAAAATTAGTATATCATCATATAAATATATAGTAGCACATTCATCATTTCCATGTTTAAGCACATGCATTCATCAATCCTTAGTTGAAAACCAACACAAAATAAAATACTATCAAGTTTTTCATGTCATTATTTTGGTATATGTTGCAATCTATATAAAAACTTTGAGAGTTTACATATTGTGTTATTTTTTTAACTATGAATTACACACCCTTTAGGTTGAGTCACATAAATTTTATTCTCTAGTTCACTCTCCGAAAAGGTTGTCTTAACACCCGTTTGGTGAATAATTAAATTATAAATGAATACTAAAGCTAACAACGCTTGAATAAATAAAATCCTAGTCACTAGGCAAGAGTATCAAAATAATCTATATTAGGTTTTATATATGTGCGTGTGCGTATGTGTTATTCTTTTAAATCCACTTACAACTAATAGGTTTTTCTCTTTTAGGTATATTTACTAAAGTCCAAATATTATTTTTTTCTTAATTGAATCAATCTCGGTCTTAATGGCCTTATGCTAATGTTGGACACTTCGAGCATTGGTAACATATAAAAAGCTTTCTATATCATTTTCAAACGTATAAACATAAAAATAATCTATGAAGCAAGTATTATTATTTATCTTTTACTTTTCCTCAAATCCTCACACATGTCATCATTATTAGTTTCAAATGTCACATTAATCTTTAATGAAAAAATAATTCTGTCTATACTATACTACTATGTTCAATCACATCATTTTTAAAAATAAGAATTTACATGTAACATTATGTTTTACATAACTTAACAACATGCAATCAAAAGTTTTAGAACCTGTTTTATTTTTCTTATGATCAAATAATATTACTTTAGCTAAACACCGAGTCTCATGGGTATCCAAGATTAGGATGACAATTTTTCCACAACATATGGCAATTTACCATTTTTCTTATGTCATGCCCTATTTTGTAAAAGTAACATTTTGTGAAATTTTTTTCTCCTTACAGATTACCAGGAGCATTAAAACTAATAAGCATATCATTCATCATTTCTTTAAAAGTCATATTTTTACTCTCAACTACTTCATTAGATTCAAGTAAATATGGTGGGTTACTCCATGAGTAATACCTTTTCAACACAAAAATCAGTTAACAAAAACATAATCACTACATTTATTCGATCTAATCCTTTGAATTTTTCAATTTATTTCATTTTGTACTTGCATCCTGTGAGTTAGAAACATATCAAATGTTTCATCCTTATGTTTGATTGAGTACACTTTGACGTATATAAAGTAATCATATATGAATGTTACAAAATATTTTATACCACCTTTAGTCGTGACTTATTTTAAGTCAACAAGATCAATATGAATTAATCTTATAAGTTTAGTTTGACATTATACAAAATGACATGTTTTCTTTATTACTTTAAATTCTACGTATATATCACATTCCATACTCTATTTCTCATGCACGTTAATTAATCATGGTCGTTGCAATTTCATGACATATGCAAAATTTACATGTCCTAATCTAGCATGTCACCTATCACTTTGACGTATATAAAGTAATCATATATGAATGTTACAAAATATTTTATACCACCTTTAGTCGTGACTTATTTTAAGTCAACAAGATCAATATGAATTAATCTTATAAGTTTAGTTTGACATTATACAAAATGACATGTTTTCTTTATTACTTTAAATTCTACGTATATATCACATTCCATACTTTATTTCTCATGCACGTTAATTAATCATGGTCGTTGCAATTTCATGACATATGCAAAATTTACATGTCCTAATCTAGCATGTCACCTATCACAAGAACCAACAATATAAGCAAAAGACCCAAATCTAAATTTATTGATAATTCCAAAAATGGTTTGTATGAAAAGCCTTAATCACAAAATATCTTTTTTGGAGATAGATTTTTTTTGTCATAGCAATATTGTCAAATTCAAATGGTATTTTAACTTCAATTTTTTTTGATAATGTTACAAATTAAATAAGCTATAATAGAATGCACATGTAATACAGGGATATAATCTTTCCATACGTGAGTTTTAAAAGAACTTTTTCCTTTTTGTGAGACAATGGGTGTATTGCAATCATTGTGACACACTTGTTAATTTTTCATCCCCACACTATTGTAGGAGATAAATACACTTTTATTTGTACAAATGTGTGTAGTAACCCTAAAATCTACCATTTATTTGTTTATTGTTTATACCTACACTTTCATTGAATATTTTTAAAAAATATATAGATATTTAAACTTTAGTTAAAGGTTCTTAGTGTCCCTTTCTTTGTTTCACATGTTCTATTAAGTTTTGTGGCAAGATTGAAAGTTATTTTTTGCTTGTGTTATACCAATTTCATACACAACAATTTTGGTGTTTGACGCATTAATCTTTTAACATTAACACCGAGGTTATAAGCTTAGCATCTACTATATTGTGATAGTTAGTTACCATAATTAATGACCATTGGACTTTTTACGTTAAGCACTACTTAATTTATAGAAAACATGTTAAGTTTGAGGAACATGAATACACAAGTTTATAGGTAGTTAAACATGTTGCAACAAAATCAACTCAATTTTTTTAAATAATATTTATTGTTTGATTAGTGAGTGCTTTTACTAGTCAAATATGTTGCTACAAAATTGACACAATCTCTTTAATAATATTAGTTATTTAATTAGTGAGTGTTTCAATGAAGGTGAAGAAGACACTAAGACTACCAAAACATAATTTGATATGCTTGTACATGACAATATTAATATATATAATGTTCTACTACTCTTAAAAATCAATGGTACAACTACCAACAAGGTAATTTAAAAAAAATTGATTGCAAACTTATACACATAAAAAAAAAAAAAACTATCATTTTCAAATACATTGTTTTTAGCACAAATCTCACATAAAATATTACTCTAGAGGACGTGAGTAATACAAACAATCATATATCGTATATAATATTAATCTTTATTTTGTTTTTATTTCACAATCGTTATTTTTATAATCGGTCAACAATTACAAATAAAAAAAATTACAATATTTCAAATTTAAGTGAGCTAAATATGAGAGCATGTATTTTTGTTTGTGAGGTTTAGTCATAAAAAGACCTCACAGTTTAGTAAATGGTTGAAGGTTCATCAGAGTAATCCATCATCAACCGATTTCTAACAATATCTATCTCCACATTAATACAAAGTATTACAAAACCAACCATCACAAACTCATATATTCATACTTGCAGGGTAAAACAGTGATAATCATATTTTGAATGGTTCTTCCCTTGAAAATCAGACTTTAGGCATACATATTTATCAAAATTTTGGGAGCACATTGAATATCAAGCCACATCTACCTTTTACCAATAAATTAATAAATTAAATGTAAAAGTATATGCCTAAAAACAAATATAATTTACAAATTTTGGTTTGGGAGTCTAAACTTATTTTTTTCTTTTGTATATAACTTAAAATAAGAAAAAAATGTATGATAAGCCATCAAAATGTATCTCTAGTATTTCAAAGAAAATAATAAATAAAAATAGGATGAAGACTTAAATAGATAAATAAAATGTTTGATTGAAAAATATGTATAATAAGAAAAAAAGAAGAAGACATCATATAGTATATATCACCAAAGAAAATGGTGACCACTTTGTATATTATCTAAAATATAAAAAATAAAAGATTTTGCCGTCACGTGTAATTAAATTTTTTAAAATTATAGATATCTACTATCTAAACTATTATTTCAAAAAGATACTTATTTATTAGGAGTGAATAAAAATATTGCTACAATAAATAAAATATTACAAGTTTAGCAGGTTTTATAAAAAAATACTGTGCATGGTTACTCACGAGTCAGTTTTTTTGTATATTATTGATAAAGTAGGTAGCAGGTGAGATGCACATTTGTGTATTTTTTGGGAATCATGTGTGGCAAGTGTGAGTAAATTTGTGACCTACAATACCCTAATATAAAAATATCTACCAGAGCATAAATAGCTAATTTCTCTTCTTTTCTTTTTACAATTTTTTTTATTCTCCCACCTCACTCTTGTCCTGTCCTGAAGAGAACTGCACGAAACGAAGTCTAAAAAAACGGATCCCAATAAAAAACTGAACCCTAACCCTAGAATACGGGGCTTATCCTCTGCTTCATTTTCCGTTTGTTCGCTCCCGAAATCGAACCACCAGGTACGATAGGGGTTTGTCACTGAATCTTCACTGGGGTACGCATTAGGGTTATCTCTGCAATTTGTTTCGCTAGGGTTTGGATTTATATGATGGAATGCTCCGCTTCCTGTGTACCTTGTTGTTGCCGGCGATGACCGGGGGACGATGTCTTCCGTTGAAGGACATGGCAGAGGAAGGGGATGCCGCTGCCGTGGGGAGACCCTGTCGGTCTGACTTTGTGGCGGAAATGACTTGTGATTCTTCTGTACGTGAAATTGAAATTGATTACTTGTCCCAGGCTAGGAAAGCGCTCTCAGAACGTTCCCCCTTTGATGCTGCTGAAGAAACTTCGACTTCTGCTGCGCTCACACTGCCCAGTGGGTTGGCTGGCCTGCTGAATAGGCAGACTGATAACAGGAGACGTCCTAAGAAGTCCCATTCTGGTGGGCACAAGAGGAAATCGTCGACTAGGGCAAACCAGAAGAAGCCCGAGGATTCTAACATTTGGGTTGAGACTGAGGAGTACTTTAGAGACTTAACCTTGGCAGATATTGACTTCTTGTTTGAGTTCTCTCGCACTTCTAGTTTAGCTTTTCAGGACTATTTCTCCATTCCGCTGTTGGGAGATGTTCCGACAGACAATGTAGTTAGTAGTTATAGAGAGAATGAAATGGAGCCTGCTCCAAAAGTCAACCTAGGAGTGAGTAGTGAGGAAGAAAAAAAGGGTGATTTAGTGGGTAGTGAGGATCAAAAAAAGGGTGAATTAGTGGGTAGTGAGGATGCAAAGAAGGTTGGTGAAGCTGTGGATAGTGAGGATGGATTGTTGGTAATTGAGGCAATTGATGATGCTGCTGTTGAACAACCATGTCCTCAGGATGACAGGAATCAAGACAGTTCTGGTTCTTCTATCAGTTTAGAGTGGTTTTTGGGATGTAGGAATAAACTTTCTTTAGCTTCTGAGCGTCCCACCAAGAAAAGGAGGCTTTTGGGCGTTGAAGCTGGTTTGGAGAAAGTTATAATGACTTGTCCTTGTGATGAGGGTCAGCCGTTTTGCCATTATTGTGGCAGAGGAGACACTGGCAGTGACTCCAATAGGTTAATTGTATGCGCGGCTTGTAAAATGGCAGTTCACGGGAAGTGCTATGGTGTGCATGATGGTGTGGATGAGGCTTGGCTGTGCTCCTGGTGCAAACAAATGGGTGATGTTGATGAATCACTGAATCCTTGTGTTCTTTGTCCAAAGAAAGGTGGTGCATTAAAACCAGTTTGTAGCAGTGTGAAAGGTGCTGACTCAGCTGCATTTGTGCACTTATTCTGCTCTCTGTGGATGCCTGAGGTTTATGTAGATGATCTGGAGAAGATGGAACCTGTTATGAATGTGGGGGAAGTCAAGGAAACCAAGAAGAAATTAGTGTGTAGTGTTTGCAAATCAAAGTGTGGTGCATGTGTTCGGTGCAGCCATGGTATGTTTTGTTTATTGTAGCATGCAATTCTCAATTCTTAGGCCAATTTTGCATTGTTTTCTAATTATGACTAAAAGCATGTTTGTTAGACCTTCTGATCTGGCTTCACATAGCAATGCTTTTTAAGATCACATAATTTTGTTTATCTGTTGCCTTTTAGTCTGTGTGCAAGGATGACTGAGTTACATTCTGCTAAGATGATTTCTGTATTAAATCAGGTGTAGTGAAGTTGAATACAATTTAAACTCTTCAATGTGCATTTTTCTCAACTTCATAGATTAATTATCATGGTTCTGACCAAACATTTCAATATCTTTGCACGACATTTTTGTGTAAGATTGTTCTGTTCATTGAGTACTTGCATCCCGAAATTTATTCTTAGAAACATTATATTGATTAAAGAGCTTTAATTTTTTGATTGCAAAATGATGATTTAAATTGATGGGCATTAATCATTGTGTATGATTTTAGTTTAAAATATTGTTTTGGTACTTTAGGTTAGAGTTGTATTATATAACAGGACTTCTTCAAGTGTACAAGTGTTTTGGTTATTTATTATGCTCTTTGTCTCCTCGAAAAACACACTTTTATGTTTGTAATTGTAGTGCATCTTGACATGTTATTTTATTCTAAAATGTCCCTGGTTCTGGATAATTGTGAAATTAGGTTGAAAGGTGACGTTCTTTCCATTTTTTTTAAGTGAAGTATACAATTCAACTTAAACTGACTATCCTAATCCTGTTTTTGAATATTGCATATTCTCAGCAATGTCTGACTTGGACAATTGATGATTAGGCCTATTCTGTGATTGAAATATGCTAAGCAAGATTTTGAAATTACTTTTTGTAGTTGATTTACTTTTTCATGGTTCAAGATGTTAGTCATTAGTGTGACTTGCAATGAAATAGGATTTTGGTACTCACTTTTTTTCCACAATTTTTTTGTCTTTTCCCCTTCAACGTGATTTTGGGAGAAACTGAAGATACTGTAATGTGAAGTTTTGTTGGGGATGCACACACGTATTAGTTACCATTGTCTGATGGTAAACTTCAGATTATAAACATCTTTGCTGTTTCTCTTTTAACTACCCAGCATGCTTAATTTGAACCTGCTTATGTTGATATTCCGTTGACTTTTCTGTTTATGAGATTGGACCTTCGAGTAAACAAAGAACTCCTTGTCATATTAAGTATTTGTTTTCCCTTTCTATATTCTTGTTGGTAATGGACCTTGTGTCCAAAAGCCCATCTTTCCTCGTTTAGGAAGGTTAGAGGTGGGGATTACAGAATTCGGGGCAGTGTTACCAATGGGGGAAGGCCAAAAATTTGCCATATAAAGAATCCATTGTAGTCTATGGTGCCACCAGAGCAGGCCTCCCTTCACAAATTGCATATGGCTATTGGTGAAAGATGTGTCACACCACTCTGCCTTGGCTGCAATGGTGCCACCATTTTAGTGCATCTGCTCTACAAAAGTTATTAAGATAATTGGATTTCTTTTTTTATTTAAAGGATAAATTTATACCATGTTCAATTGCATCTGTTCATCTGTTGATACCCTGGTTTGTTATTCATGAGAAAACAGAATGTTAATCATCTCGATATTTTCTGGCGCGAGGAATAGTTTTGATTACGTTTCAGTTCTGAATTTGTCTTTGTACAAGTCTCACTGATTTGTGACAGGAAACCCATATAAAATAAGCTAAACGATATATAAACCATTTGGTATGCTCTTGAAAGCTGGGTAATTAGGCCTTTAAAATTATTATATCAACTACTGCAGATAGGTGTTTTATAAGTTTATATTTTGATGTATTGCATTTTGTATATAGGATTTTGGACTCAATCTTGTTAATGTAGTATTTTCTGAACAGGGGGACTGGATTATGCAGCTTTTCATTTTATTATTTTTCTCCCTTTTATTTATTATTTTAAGCCACGATGAATCATACATGTCTGGGATTCAAGAAGTTTTACAGTGGTTGCTAAAACTGCCCAAAAAAGGGAAAGATTTTTCATCTGGGGTAGGAAAGTCATTATTGGGCTAGTACACCCAGAGTCATGGAACTTGTGAGTAATTTGTTGAAACGGAATGACTACTTTGTTTTCTGTTTTAATTAATCAAATTCAGCATGTCCTAACCTTTTATTCATCAATTTTTCTTACCTTACCCCAGCAAGGTTTGGAATAGTGGAGTGAGTAAAGTTTTGAATTATAGTACAAAAATGTGTTTCTCATAATTAATATGTTTGCTAATGGTAATTGGGGCTTCTCATAGTGCAACCGACCTCCTTTACCTAGGTCTGAGTCCAGCTACAGGATCATAGGTGTGGAAAGTAGATTGCATAATTTTTAGTTGAGCGAAAAGGGTCATTGTAATACTAAGAAGAGCATTGAATGGAATTATTACGTGGGATCTCATGCCAGGGGTGGAAATAAGGCAGACCAAACCAGACCAGACTTGACCTTCGTTAAAAAAAAGTTTGAGCCCCTAACTTATTTATCTCTTTTTAAGCCTTTTTTAATAGTTCTGGTCTGATCTGTATGAATGTTTGACCTGACTTGCGAGCTTGTTCAATAGTTAGTTTTGTTATCAAGCCTTTTAAAGAGTAGTGTTGTATTATTTGTCCTAAATAGTCCCATTAGTTATTATTATGCATTAAATGTACTGTTTGTGTGTATCAGGTATATGTTATGTATAATTATGTGTATGTATACATAATATAACTTTGATTTACTTATTAGAAACCTATTTTGACGCTTGCTCATGGTTTTCTGGTACTTCCATACCATTTTTGTATGCCTTGCAGCTACTTTTTTCTAAATAGTAAATATTTCATTTTATGTGCTCGTTTTGATCTCTTGAGTTATGTTTGTAAGTTGTATTCTTAGCTATCTTATTCTCCTTACAACTTGCAAGTCATTTCTTCTGTGTGGTATTTTCAGGAAGCTGCAGAACTTCTTTCCACCCTTCATGTGCAAGGGAAGCTAGACATAGGATGGAGGTTTGGGCAAAGTATGGTAATGATAATGTGAGTAATCTGTATTTTTTTGGATAATGTCCATGTTCCCCTTTCCAAGAAGAAAGTAACAAAAAAATAAGCAAAATGTTGAATATTATTATCGGATCAATTCCTAAGCTGCCAATGGTTCCTCTTTTTAGTGACAACTGTCTAAACTGTTGTGCTACTTATGTGTCATGCTTTGTCAGGTTGAGTTGCGGGCTTTTTGCTTGAAACACTCGGATCTACCAGAGAGCAAAAGCATCTTGCCACAGGAAGCCTTTATAGAGGTTAGAAATGAATTTTCAGAAGCCAGTGACCTTCCAGTGACATTGCCAGTGAGTGGTGAACACAACTTGAGAGATTGCAGGAATGGAGGATTAGTCTCTGACAGTAATCCAGACAAATTGAACCATAATGACGAACCACCAGATGGAGGATTACCTGATTGCAGGTTAAGTGATCACATGTTGGGATGTGTTGCTGTGCCCCAACAAAATGTTGAAGTGGTAGAGAGAGAGAATGAGAATGCTGATGGATCTGATTCTAACAGTTTTGCTCTAGTTTTGAAGAAGGTATTATATGTATATCCATACATGTGTTTGTTTTGGATAAAGCTATAATTTTTGTAAACAATTGATCTTATTCCATGTTTCGTTTTAAACTGACATTCACTCTTTGGTAGTTGATTGATCGAGGAAAAGTTAACGTAAAAGATGTAGCATTGGAGATTGGCATTTCACCAGATACATTAACTGCAAATACAAATGTAACGCATGGAATTTGTCATGCTTTCTTTCTTGAAAATTATCATTCTTAGTATAATATTTGTTTATTAGTTTTATGTCCCAATCCTTTTCCTTGCAGGAAGCTTATATGGCCCCTGATGTCCGACACAAAATAGTGAATTGGCTAAAAAGCCATGTATATACCAGTGCATTTCAGAAGGGTTTAAAGGTCAAATTCAAACCAGCCAATGCATCCAAAATTGATAGTGGAGCCACGGATGGCTCTGATACTTTACCAATATCAGACTCGGGTTTGCTGGATCCTGTTGCTGTTAAGTCGGTTCCACCAAGGAGGAGAACAACCAATAACATTAGGATTTTGAAGGATAATAAAGTGATTTGTTCATCTGAGGGGGTTACAAGTGAGAATGGGATGCCGGTGCACATGTGCAGAGTAGGACAGCCCAACTGCGAGAATCCAACAAGTTCCAATGAAGCATCCATCCCCAATGCAACGGAAACGGTAAATTTACTTTTATAATTTATTTTGCTTTGTTTCTGAGTAATTAAATTAAATGTTATTGTAATACATTATTCTGAATGATTCAATACATTAAGAGTAACGAAGAGTCTGAAACTTTTTTTTCGGATTTCGTATTAGATAGGCTAGTTTTTTACCTGGTTCTTGAAGTTTTCAATCTCATTAATGACTTAACATTATCCGTGTTATTTGTTTTTCACCATTTATTACTTTGTGAATCTTGAACCACATGGCGATTTTTGTTTTCGTTCTTTCTTCCCTTGTGATCTTTGTTACCCTTCTCCTAGAACATTGTTAACATTTTTGCAAGGATTCTTTAAATACACAGTATAATTCTTTAGAATTTCAAAGTGGGCAGCTTCTTTCAACCATTCATTCATCTTTTACACCTTCTCTATTGTCTGATGGCTCACCTGTTGTTTGGAAGCTAATTAGTGTTGCCACCCAGATTTTTGTCACTCCTAGCCTGCCTTAGTCATGGCCTCTATGGGATTCTTCAAGGCTTGAGCAATTCTTACTTTACAACCTACTTTTGTGAAGTTGAGTTAGACTAAGTCATTCTAAGAGTTCTTTTTGTTGTTTTTTCTGCTGGTACTGCTTCTGCCTTGAGAAATCTCAGTTGTGTTTATACTCATTATAATGGTCTAAATTGCCAATTCAATTCTGATGTTGCTTGTGAAATTTCATGTCTTTCCTATTATTGTTAGTTTAGATCAATTTTTAGTTTTTGGACAGATGTATTTGCTTTCTTTTAAATTTGTTTCCGATGTTTTATATATCACTGAGCATTATGGTGGCTGCCAAAAGCTTAATGCAACCATTCTTTTCTGGGCCCGGGACTGGCAACTGAAGCCATAGGCTTTGCATGCACAAACTCAAAATACCTTGAGTAAGGATTATACTGTGAATGTGATATGCGGGTGACTGGTAAACCCCATTGCTGGAAGAATAAGTAGTACTTTTGAGATTGGGGCTGTGGGATGATTAGTGAGTTAACTTCCTATAAATAAAAAGGGGGTAAAGAAGGAGGTTTATACTGTGATTTTGTAGGAAATCCAGATTGATGTGGAGAGTCTAGTTTCTTGATCCGGTTTTTGATCCCATTTTTTTTAATTGTAATCCAGTGTCAGTGGGGTCTCATTTTGAATTTTGGAACTGGTTTTCTTGAAGCCATATTCTTTGATCTTAATACAGATTTTACTCTCCTTCGTTGCATGAGTTATATTTATGATGATATCAACAACTGCTTTTTGTAATTCATTTTTGGGAAGGTGTGATGCTTAACAGGAAAAGTAGTGTTGCTTGCTTTTCTTCTGTGTTCTTTGTTCTTCTTTATTAATCTGCCTACTTTCAAGAATGTGTTTTGCCTGACTATTGAAGTACTCTATCTTTGTGACATTGTATGACAATTTCATTGTAAGGTAGAATTGTGTGGGTTTATGAGCTTCACGTTATCTATATTTTTGGTCTTTAGTTGTCTTGGAACGGGATTTCCAATTGGACTTGTGTGATGCAAGGACAAGACGTGGGCAGTATATAAAAAAGAAACTATATTATGAATACGAATATGACATCCTTAATAAGGCCGTCTTGATGTTTTTCTTGGACGAACATGACGAATGGGGATATTTTGACCTCTCTAATCTTATTGATGAAAGAAATGAAATAGCAAAGAATATACTTATGTTATCAATCCACTGGTCTCCCCTGTTTAAATACCTTTTGGCAAATTGATAAAAAAATTGTGTGGCTAATCTTTACATTACAATTTCTGAAGGCTTCCCTTTTCCATCTGCTCCACAGAAACTAAAATTGGAAAAAGTATCATTTTTTTAACTATTTATTTTTAATGCAGAAATTACTCAAGTCCGAGGATATTTTTCAAGAAGTTCAAGGTATGGCTTTAATTACTTCCCTTTTCAGAGTTCATTAGTTACTTAGTATTTGGCAATTTCTTTCTAAATTCCCTTCCCCCTTCCATTCTGTTTCTTTTAAAGAGAGATGATGATTTTGTATGATGAAAACTTGTTTTTTGAGATTTTGGTTTGCTTTTAACTGTATATGTCTGAGCCTCTTCTGATTATTCTTTATAGAGTTATTGTCAATATGTTTTTTCCTCTTGCTGCTCTGTGTTTTTTAAAGTATGCATACTCATTTTTGCAGAGAATGCAGATAAACCTCACAAATCCTGCTTATCTGGGTACGTTTCAAAAGACAAGTGTAGTATTCGTTTGCAAAATCCTTCTACGCTTTCATATCAGCAATGTCTTGTTCATTCTGCTTCAGAACCATCTGATTCTGGTTTCATGTGAGCTTTTCAAAGTGGATATTTTAGTTATTTGCAGCATGTACTGTTTTCTGTCTCTTATTATGTTTTAGTAGAAGTTCTTTAATGTGAGGACTTTCATAGGTCGGTATTCTTCTTTAAAGCCAATTTTAATTTATTTGAAATGCAGAAAGGGTGCTGTCTCTAGTTACATTCATCCATTCATCAACAAGAAATTGCTGCAGATTCAGGATGGGGTGCCCTTGGAGAATGTTATATGTGAGACTAATTTAAATATTCTTTTAAGAGGTGTTTGGTATGGCTGTTCTAATTTCCTGAATGTATATATATATATATATATATATATATATATATATATATATATATATATATATATATATAAACCTGTTTTTGTATAATGTTTGGGTATATGATATGTGAAAATCTTCAATTTCAAAAGTATGTCAAAACTTAAGTTTTTGTGTGGTATTGTTATACCCAAATGTAAAATATATAGGTTTCTATTTGTTTAGAAAATTAGAATGAGGCTCCTTAGTTGTTTTCTTTAATATCCCTTTGAAATTGTCTAACAAATTCCTATCTCAGCAGGTTCAACTGACAAGGGAAATTCGGGTTTGGTTGAATCCTTTGGAGCTAGCGGCTGCTCAAATAGCCAAAATCAGAACTTAACTGGCAGTGAAATATCAAAGCCTGATGAAGTAAAGAGGGAGCAATTGGTCAGGACTAAAGAAGTGGAACTTTTGGAAATTTCTCCACAAGATGAGTTGGAGGGGGAACTTGTTTATTTTCAATATAGGTTATTGCAGAATGTGGTTGCAAAAAGGAGGCATATTGGTGCGTCTCATTCTTCGTAAATTCTCATCAATTCCTTGTTTTAAAATTTAATTTGAAGTTGGTAATATTGTTTGGAACCAGGAATTTGTTCTCTCTTTTTTAAACATTGAGCGATAGTTATTCTTGATTTTGTAATTGCAGATAATTTAATCTACAGTGTTGCAAAGAGTTTACCACATGAGATTGATAAGGCACATCAACAAAGATGGGATGATGTTATTGTTAATCAATATCTACGTGATCTTAGAGAGGCAAAAAAGCAGGGCAGAAAAGAAAGAAAGCACAAGGAAGCACAGGCAGTATTGGCTGCTGCAACTGCTGCTGCTGCAGCATCTTCTAGGTCATTCCGGAAAGACACATTAGATGAATCTATGCAACAGGAGGTTGTAGATACTTTATTCTCTCCCTCTCTCTATAATCAGCTAGTTGTATTGACAACACAATATTATCCTTTTTTCAGAATTTTTTAAAATCAGACCATTTAAATGGAAGGACGGGTGCTTGTTCTCAACCAATGCCTCGAGCCAAAGAGACACTTTCAAGAGTAGCTGTGACTAGAACTTCATCGGAGAAATATTCGGATTTCTGCATGCCAGCTTCAGATTTTTCTAAGGAGCAATGTAAATCATGTGATATTTGTAGACGATCAGAGACTATTTTAAACCCCATCTTAGTCTGCTCTGGTTGTAAGGTTTTAGGACTCATCCCTGGTCTTTTTCATGTATTTGTTTCACTTATCTATGTTCCATAGTAATTGTTATTCTGTTGCAGGTTTCAGTCCACTTAGATTGCTACCGTAGTGTGAAAGAAACGACAGGTCCGTGGTACTGTGAGTTATGTGAAGATTTGTCCTCTAGAAGCTCTGGGGCATCTGCCATCAACTTTTGGGAGAAACCTTATATTGGTGTAGAATGTGCTCTCTGTGGTGGTACTACTGGTGCTTTTAGGAAGTCTTCTGACGGTCAATGGGTTCATGCTTTCTGTGCTGAGGTTAACTATTTCCCTTTGAATTCTTTGGGAGATTGCTCTTTCTTTCTTTAATTCCTAAGTTTGGTTAAGTGGTAACTTTATTTGGAATACTTTCTAGTGGGTTTTTGAGTCTACGTTCAGAAGAGGACAAATAGATGCTGTGGAAGGAATGGTATGGGCCTAAACTGCTAATTCCTTAGTTTGAAGTTCCACCCTCCTTGCTCCTGCTTGTTAACTTGGAAAAAGAATTGACGTATCTTTTCTAACACCTCTGTCTTCATTGTTAAATGCCAGGAAAGTGTGCCAAAAGGCGTTGACACTTGTTGCATCTGCCATTGCAAGAATGGTGTATGCATGAAGGTAATGGTAACATAAAAAATTGAATTTTCTTCTTTATCCTGTTTCAATCAATAAGCTTTGAAATTAACGTTTTTATTTGAAAGTAAATGTTTAAATGGTGAATGCAGTGTTGCTATGGGCATTGTCAGACCACTTTCCACCCATCCTGTGCTAGAAGTGCTGGTTTGTACATGAATGCAAGGACTGCTGGTGGCAAGGTTCAACACAAAGCTTACTGTGAAAAGCATAGTCTGGAGCAAAAAGCGAAGGTTAAATTTTGCCTCTAGGAATAAAATGTTCTTTATTTGTCTAGCTTGATCGTATCCTGAGTTTGTGCTCCTAATTTTATTCAGGCTGAAAATCAAAAACATGGAATTGAAGAGTTAAAAAGTATCAGGCAAATTAGGGTGAGACTTCGTTTCCTTTTTTGTTTTAATCAGCTTCCACATTATTGTTTGAAGGACTTGATAATAGGATGCATTGTCCATCGAACTTTGGATGTTCTATTTGTAGACATCTAAGCCTGCTTAAAATATATGTTCATCATTATAGTTATTTGTGCATAATATGTTTTCTGTTTTGAAGTCTGTTAGTGAAATTTATGTTAGGCATTATTTGAAGTTTATCAGATAACTTATTCTTCCTGTGTTTCTGAAACAGGTTGAACTAGAGAGATTACGTCTCCTTTGTGAAAGAATTGTCAAACGTGAAAAAATAAAGGTAATCATTTGTCAAATTTGCCATAAGAATCTCAATTGTTCTTACGTTCCTTCATTTGGCAATTATGACTGATGAAATTTAATTGCCAATCTCAGAGTGATATATAGAATCTCTATGTAGCATTTTCAATTAGGTTGTAGATTCTCATGTTTGGATTTTCTTTCACTTCGCTGTCGTGCATGGCGATTTTGATTTACTTGTATTGTGGGCATTTACAGCGGGAATTAGTACTATGTTCACATGACATACTTGCCTTTAAAAGAGATAATGTTGCGAGGTCTGTGCTAGTTCATAGCCCTTTCATCCTTCCGGATGGTAGTTCAGAATCAGCTACAACGTCTCTAAAAGGGAACACAGAGGGATACAGATCATGCAGTGAACCACCCCAAAGATCAGATGATGTTACTGTTGACAGTTCTATTTCTGCTAAGCACCGTGTCAGAGTTGCCATATCTATGGATGCAGACCCAAAATTGGATGATGACTGTTCAACCTCGCAGAGCAAATATAACCACAAGATCCCAGAAAGAACACAATTTTCTGGCAAGAAGATTCCTCATAGAGCTGCTGCTGCTGCATCACGAAATATTTTGGATGAAGGTGGATGGAGATCCAAATCTAGAAAGGTGAGTAATGACAGACTTCAATGTTTAATTATCATTTTTTTTTTAATTTTTCAATGAGATATGTAGTCTGTGCCTTATGGATTTAATGGGAGAAAGAACTTCTCAAGTCTTTCTTTGCAATTGCAGCATGCTGAAACATTTGGAAAAGAGCTTGTTATGACGTCAGATGAAGCATCCATGAAGAATTCAATGCTGCCAAAAGGATATGCATATGTTCCTGCTGATTGTCTGTCAAATGACAAGCACTCTAACGAGGATATGCATGACAGATAGTGTTGGATCCCATCCTGGTTCTTTATTTTGCCCTCGAGGCTGACATCCATAATAATTGATGCCATGCGATTTTGCGCTTGGGGGAGTTTTATTTGAAACTGAAAATGGCAAAATGTAGAGATAGGGTTGATCATACTGAATTGTTGCAAAATGTTGCTTTCTGCTCTCTGCGGTTGCAAGTTTTGTTAGCATTGTTGTACATTCCTTATGAGAGTAAACTGTACAGTGGATGAGCATATCTTGCGTTTACTTGTATTAGAAGGGGGCATGCATTCCGTTTTATTATTGACACTCGTGAGAATGATCAAACGGAAGCATTCCTTGTAATCATCATACAAGGGAGGATCAGGGAATTACATGTTTTTCTGTAAAGTTGATGTACATATTTTATGACAGTCGTAGTAATCTGAAAGGGGTAGCGCTCGGCATCAGATCCACCAGCATATAAATTATATTCAACTTCCACCCAAATTTGTATTCCCCCCTTTATACTGCATTTCTATGGTGATGATTCTTGTGATTACTGAAATCCCTGATATCATAAATTGTAATGTAGGTAAGTGATAATTGATCTATGCATTTTTGTTGTCGATAGACCATTTTCTTTACTTTATATAAAGGTGACTTTTGAATTATCTCTTTTGAAAATTTTCTAGAAAATGATATCCATAGAAAGATTTGTGGAATAAAATTTTTAAACCAGGATTTTTGGAAGAAGCTATAAATTCCAGAATGAATTTTAAACTTAATTTTTGGGAACAAGGTTTTTGATATATATAAGATGTTATCTGAAATAAGGTTTTTAGAACATATGAGGTGTGTTTTGGAACAAGATCTTTAAAACAAGATTTCTGGAAAAAGTTTCTCAAAGTATAAACGCTGTCTTTTGGAACAAATTTTTCTGAAGAAGTTTATTACTAAACTCACCGTTTTATTCTCTCTTCTCAAAGAGTGCAGCGGTGATTGTGGCTGCAGCAGTAGTATGGTACAGTGAAGAGGCTTTTGATTTTCTTTTTAGAATTCGGTGAAGATAGCAATGTTTGAGGTGCAGAAAGAAGAAACCTCAGTGATTCAACGAAAGTTTGGGGACTGGGCTTTTTCCTTACCCATTATTTTCTGAATTGTGTGATTCATTGCTCAAACAATTTGATTAAATAAGATAAACTATCTGCTTTTTACATTGTTGATTTGTGATTTATTCATTTATGTGTATATTTTAATTACTTGTATATGGTTTAAATCAACCTTTGAACGTTTCTTTGTCCTTTGGACATAAAATAAGGGCCATAATGGTTTAGTTTGTTGGTCGACGTTTTAATTTTAAGAAAACTAATTATTTCTGAAAATGTTTTAAAAAATTGAGTGAGTTACTGTTGATTTTAAAATTAATCATTTAAAGTTTAGTTTATTACATGTCATTATTAAGGTTTTAGATTTGACCTCAACTACCATTAATGTGTTAAATATGTGTCCTACAAGGTAAAAACATTACAGGTATTTCACATAAAAATTGTCATGGTGAAAAAAGGAGAGAACAAAGGTTTATTTGTTTCTAAAAAATCTTTTCAATCTTTTGGGTATTTGCATTATTTCTATTTAACACTTTTCGAATTATGCCTCAGTTGACAGGCTTAATTAGTTTTAAGTCTTCCACATATTATCGAATTTTGTTTTGAGAGGTTAATTTATTGTTTTCAAAATTGAATATATAACAGATTATACAATTTTAATTTAAGTTTTTGAAAAAAAAAATTATGCTACGATTTATTAAAAAGTGAATTTAATCTAATATAGTCTCAACTTCAGTCTGTAAGATAAAATTTGATTAGTTAAGGTTCAAAATATCACACCACAATTCCTACATCTATCTATTTGTGTCTTCATTGTTAATTCTCTCAACTATATTTGTTTTTCTATTTCAATCATAATTAGTATTTTGTCAACTATATTTAGTTTTCTTTTTATTTGTTTTTTCCATAGTTTTTATTTTTGTAATTAAATTCATTTCGTTTGTTTCATTTCGTATATCATTCACAATAATAAAAACATGCGCTCAGCATTATTATGTTTTCTCTTTCTAAAGTGTGTTTTCTTCTTCTTCTTCCTTTTCTCATCATGCGTTGGTACACTTGTGTTTATTTTATTATCTTATCGGAGCCTAATTTTCTTCTTTATAGATAATGGTTAATTTTGTCAACTTAACGTAAGCACATCCGCATCCATTCAAATTTCTCGTCACTTGTTTTGACCTTTTTCACTTGTGAACATTTACTTAAACCCAAAAGGTACATATTCAACAATATAAAAACTGGAAGCAGAAACTGTGATTTCATAATTTCTTATTTAAAAGAGATATAAAAATTGGATTTTAAACCTAATTTAATATTGTAAAATCGATTTATAAGATGATGGAGATTCTACGTCGACTAGAGATAAATTAATTTTTATAATATATAAATGAGTGCAAACCTCACCTTACAAATTTGTTTTGTAAAATTGAGTTAAATTTAAAGTCTAAATTATGTACTGAGTTTTTTTGTGTTGTCCTCTTTATCTTATATTAAACAATAAAAATACATGTTAATACTTTAAATTTTTTTGTAATATATTTTAAAATTTTAAAATTAGAAGTCATTGAAATATTTTAAAAACACATCAAAATAACATCACATAAAAATTGAATTGAAATCTAAATTTATTGTGTTATTGATTATCAGACCAATATCGAACAATACATTAATATTTAATTTTATACATAATATATATATAAAGTATGTTGAAAGTCACATAGACTGACATTTATTCCAAAAGATAAACATGTTGAATATCCCAATCGAAAATTTTCGCCCCCATTTGATGGTATAAACAATATCGATGGTATGGCCTGATGTTGTTGACTTGAACTATTCTTCACTTTCACAAATCATTAGTTAATTATACCATTTATCACTTTCGTAGAGATTTACTTATCTGTATTTCGCTTTCACAGTGTACAATGCTGACTTCTTATTCCTAACCACACTTCTGAATCACATGCCTTTAATTCAAATATTGCGTTTGGTGTGGAATTTTTTAGTGACAAGGTGAAAGAAAAAAATGCTCTTTTGTTTGACATAAAAGGTGATAGTAAAATTAGAAACAGTGGGTAATAGTTTATGAGTCTTACAATTTCCCATTCCCTTTTTCAGAAGATTTAAGATGGAATAAGAAAAAGGTCAAATCATAACTCTTTAACTTTTTTTTTTCCCTTTCCTTTATGCTTTTATCTTACCAAATAAAACCTAAAGGGTTTGCACCAAATTTTCAGTG
>Ga0214545_1003396_pt1 | contig 30453 bp, 17 predicted proteins | sample CNSS4metaG_FD_160064 | JGI IMG/M metagenome (GOLD analysis project Ga0214545, IMG submission 160064) | Root nodule microbial communities from cowpea collected in UCLA plant growth center, Los Angeles, California, USA - CNSS4 | ecosystem: Host-associated > Plants > Roots > Nodule | place: USA...
TTGAACAATTGAGAAAAGACAAGGAGCAAAGTGACCTAAGAATCCAAGAGCACATTAAAAGGCTTGAAGCTAAAGAGCAAGAAAGAGAGGCTAGGAAAAGAGGGCATTCTAGGCGCAACCCATCACACCATATTCAATCATCTTAAAAAGGAACAAGATAATCCTTCATCATTCTATAGTACCATCTGTATTATATTTGATTTTAAACACCCATTTACACCCTATAGGTTTCTTTCCTTTAGGGAGATCAGTTAGGTACCAGGTTTTGTTTTGTTCCAAAGCATTTATTTCTTTATTTATGGCAGTCATCCATTCGGTATTTTTACTGGCTTCAGCATAAGTTTGAGGTTCTTTATTAGTCTAAATTGCTAGGGTGTAATTGAAGTGATCTTTGGATAGGGATTTATAGGAAACAACAGAGCTAATGGGATAGGTAGATTTATGAGTATGATCTATGCATTTAGGAAGAATAGAGTTATTAACAGTAAAGGAACCATTGACCTGATAATTCTTTAGGTAGCCAAGAAGTTTTATGCTCCTCTTTGATCGCCTTAGGTCTTGATCTTCAGTGCTAATGAGATCTTGTTGAATATTATCAATACTTTGCTGGTTTTCTTGATCATGTTCAGGCTGGACATCAGTCTGATCATGATTTTCAGTGATATCTTCTCTTCTGTCACTCTCACTGCTGGAATTTCTAGTGTTATTATCAGTATTGCTATTTTCATCATCAATGTCTATGATGTTGTGATCCTTGATATAGTTGTTGGGAACATCATTATGTAGACCGCTTGGTTCTAAGAATTCAATATTTTGTTCCTGTTCACAATTGTTAGAGAAATTGCAGGGAAAAATATTTTCATAAAACATGACATTTCTACTAACAAAAATCTCTCTACTCTTAATATCCAAAAGAACATAGCCTTTCATTCCAGGTTTAAAACCAATAAAAACGCATTTTGCTAGCCCTAGGATCAAGCCTATTTTTGTTAACATCACTGGTGGAAGCAAAGCATAGACAACCAAAAGCCTTTAAGCTAAGATAAGTGCGAGGATTTTTATTAAGAATTTCATAGGGAGATTTATTCTTTAGAACAGCGGAAGGTATTTTATTTATTAAGTGTACAGCATGATTAACAGCATAATACCAATAGCATTTAGGCAATTTAGACTGAAATAAAAGACTTCTAGCAACATTAAGAATGTGTTGATGCTTTCTTTCCACAACAGAATTCTGTTCTAGAGTTCCAACACAGCTTTTTTTATGCTTAATGCCATAACTGTTGTATAAATCAGTGTAATCAAACTTAGGTCCATTGTCAGACCTTATGATTTTAATGTTCTTTTCAAACTGATTTTTGATGTAAATGACAAAATTTAGCAAAAGTTTTCTGGTTTCACTCTTAGAATGCATATGAAAGATCCAAGTATGCCTAGAATAATCATCAACCACAGTAAGGAAATATATATGACCATGTATAGAAGGGACAAAAATGGGACCCCATATATCAGTATGTATCATGTCAAAGCAATTTAAAGAAGATGTAGTGCTATGTTGGAAAGGAAGTTTATGTTGCTTAGAATAGTGGCAGATATCACAAATATTTTTACAAGAATCATTCACATAAGGAAAAACTTTACATATTTGTTTCATAACATTGTCACATGGATGTCCTAATCTGAGATGCCAAACGTTTACACTAGTTTTAGAACAATTGAGAGCTATATTTAGAGGCAGATAATCTTCAAAGATGGAGGGGCAGTTATCAAGGTAGTATAAACCCTTTAGCATGCTAGCACGCCCAATCGTCTTGTATGAAGTATTGTGCTGGATCTAACAATTCTCATTAGAAAAAATAGTTTGAAGTTTAGGTCTTTGATAAGGGACTGCACATAAATCAAATTAAAAGAAAAATCTGGAATATAAAGAACATTGTAGATTATGAAATCATTAGTGAAGTATTTTGTTCCAGCATATTCAGCAATGATAGTAGAATTATTAGGAAGTCTTACAGTTACAAGTTTGATTTTATAAAATGTTGAAAACTAATTCAGATCATGTGTTACATGATCTGTAGCTCCTGTATCTAAGATCCAGAGTTTACCTTGTTGATCTTTGTGAGTAGAGATATTGTTGCTAGACCTTTGAATGTGGTTGACCGCATGATTGGATTCAATCTTGTCTTCCAAAAGCCTCAGCAGTTTCTGTATTTGTTCAGTACTTAAGGAAGTACTTGTGTCAGCTTCTTTGATGGAAGTCTGATTAGTGGAGTCTTGTGCATCAGTCTTGACAGTTAGGTTGCATGTCTGCTGTGTGTTGCCATTTTTATAACTGTTGTAACTTCTTTCTTGATCTCCTTTCTGTTTATACCATGGGGGATAACCATGCTTTGAATAGCATTCATCAGCTGTATGGTTCATTTTATGGCAGTATGTGCATTGTTTCCCTTGATTGGGATTTCTTCCTCTGCCCCTTCCTTGGCCACGAAAGTTGTTTCCTCTGCCTTGACCTTTCCAAGAACCCTGTTCTTGAGCTTTGTAGTTGGTTTTCTCAGTAGTATTCAAAAGAACCTTATTTTCAGCACTTAAAGTTCCAGTACTGTTATATTTCCTTTCTTGTTGTATTATTAAAGAAAACACTTTGTTTATACTAGGCAAGGGATCCATTAACAAAACTTGAGTCTTCACATTGCTGTAACAATCATTTAGGCCCTTTAAAAAACAAATAGAATGTTCAACATCTCTCTGTTTCAAGAAGACTTTAGTAAGATTACACTCACAGGGTTTTCCACATGTGCAAGTTGATAAGGGACGCAAGAAGTCCAGCTCCTCCCATAGCTTCTTCAATTCTGTAAAGTATTGGGTTATGGTCCTTTCTCCTTGCTTGATGGAGTGAATTTCCTGGAGAAGATCAGAGATCTGAAAATAGTCTCTTTGAGAGAACCTTTCTTTAAGTTCTTCCCACAAATATTTAGCAGAATCAATGTATAGGACACTCTCAGCAATATCAGGAGAAAGAACCCTCATAATCCATGACAAGATCATAACATTGCATCTTTCCCATGCTTCGTATGTGGGATCATTAGGAAGGGGACTCTTGATGCTCCCATTGACAAACTTCAGCTTATTTTTGGACAGCAGTGCACACTGCATATTCCTGCTCCAAGAGGAGTAATTAGAATCATTCAAATTAGTGGAAACTAATGTCAAACCTGGGTTTTCTCCAGGATGTAGGTAATAAGGGCTGGTGGGTATGAGGGCTTGATCAAGATTAGTGTTCTGCATTCCATAGTTGGTGCTCTCAGTCTTGACCACGTCTTTATTGTCCATTTTCAAGAAAGGCGCCAAGAAACCTTGAGCTTGGTGTGTAACAGAGTGTAGCGGAGGCAGAGCAGGTTAAAAACCTGCTCTGATACCATATTGAGGTCGCTGGATAGGGTTTCTCATTTTCTCTATGGAGCGCGAGCACTGAGCAGAGGAACGGAACTGTGTTGCAGGGATAGCAGAGAGGCAAAGAAGATCCAGCATAGCAACGCAGGTAAGAGGAAAAAAACTGAAACCTTTATTTCTTCTGTAATGTACTGAATACAAAGGGAAACGAAACCTATGTTTAAATAGGTTTTGGAGAAAGGGAAAACAACCCTAATAACTGATCTGAAATAGTTATTAGGTAACAAACATGTGAAACAGAAACCCTAAGGGTTTAAAACATCTGTAACCGAAAACCCTAAGGGTTCAATAGACATTGTGTAGGAGTTTCCTCTTCTTTGATGAGCACAAAGAGGCCTTCAAGGATTAGGTTTCTTCCGGTGTGTTTGGTAATCCCACCTACTCAATCACGAGCACAAAGTGGTCGGGATTGTGCTAAGTGAGCTTCCTACACCATTTTAATTTCAAAACTTTCTTTGTCTCGTGTAATCCTCTTTTGATTTTGCAATGAATACAATGCTTCCTTTTAATTGCTGATTTCCAGCTTTCAATTTAGTAGTTTATGCTTTGATTGCGTATCAAGTTCCTTGTGTTTAAGTTCTGCAGTTTAGAATTCCATTCCATATTTTTCAGCTTTAAATTTTGTTCACTTTCAGTTTCCTTTACCGTTTTCTGTTGCGTTATTCTAGTTTAATTTATGTGCTTTAGTTTTCAATGCCTCTCGTTTCGTTTGTGCTGCTGACTTAGTGATTTAAGCATGGTTCACAATGAACATTTCAATGTTTCCTTTTTGGGAACCGAGTGACCCCAAAGTGGGCACACATTCACGAGATCTCTTCTCGAGTGCAAAAAGATTTTAGTTTGATCACTAAAATAGCTTTCACATTCATGTCCAATTCTGCAGCATTTAAGCTTTCTTTATTGTTTTCTGTTTACCATTCTGTTGTTGTTTCATGATTATGTACTAGTAACTTCCTTGTCTCAGAATTAATTTTCTGTTGTAACTAGTTTTTTGATTCAAGCTTTCCAGTAGTGTTTTAGTTGAATCCTTTTCTTCCATGCACTTTGTCACTTTCTTTGCATTTTAGTAGCTATCTTGATGCTGTCACAAAATGATTATTGTTGCCATCATGTTACATCTTGCATTTGCATTGTGTTAATCATGATTTTTCCATTCTGCATTAGTTTTCAGCCCTACACGTACACCCATTCTACATAACATCACATTCACATTCTGGTTTGAGATGAAATACATTTTGACACTTAGGTGAGATGCATGCTTGTAGGTCTGATTTCAATGTTGTCATTAAAAATTAGATTTTTATTCTGTTTGGTTTATTGTCACTAGCTGGGCTTGATTGATTCATTATCATGCTAGGTTCCGTGCATCCACGTTTTCATGTTATCACAGACCCAATTATGGTACCATAGGGTCTCATGCATACTGTCATCTAGATTAGTGTTGCATTCGTGCTTTCATTCACGTTCACATTAGAATGTTTTAGATCATTTCAACTTGCATTTTCATAAGCTTATCATGCATTTACATACTACATCTGCATTCATTTTACTGCTGCTGTTGTCACTTATCCGGAATTTGCCACTATAGTCCAAAATTTTGCATCATTTCTGCTAAAACAATTTTGCATAGTGTAGGCATCTCACTTCATGTTTTCATTGTAGCTAGGTCTTGATCTGTTCTATAATCTAATTCTGCTGTGAAATCTACATTGCCTTCATGTGGATAAGTTGAATGTGGTTCTGCTTTCATTCATTTCTTCTGCCGCATTTGTGATCTGTTTCTCTGCTGCCACATTTTACTGATTCTGCATTCTTATGCGTTTGTGTTTTGTTGAGTCAATGGCTGCATTTACTGACTTGTTGCTGCTATAACATATTAACGCATGCTCTCCTGAATTTGGCATTGCATCTTCCATTTCCATCCCTTTTTGTATTCAATTCATCATTCTCATTTATAATTCCAACTTATATTTTGCCTTTAGGCATAGTGTATGCACACACATTTTGCATCATTCAATTCTGCATTAATTAGCATTGCACTCATCATGTCAGAATTCTGCTGCACTTGTCTTCTGCATGGAGTTGATTCTGCATCCATATATTACTGCATTCTATCATATCCTTTTATGTGGGTGTGAATGTGGCTGCACTTGAATGAATTTTCAGATTGAGGTTTCTAAAGTGGTTTAATCCAACATATAGGTGGTCCAATACAGCAGCCAATTTGATATGCCATCTGCACTGCATGCCTAATCTTTTAGGTTCATCTTCATTCCATTTAGATTACATTTTAGGTTTCTTGAATCTCATGCATTGCATTCACTCATATCTTCTTTAGTTTAAATCATGCAATTAGCGTAGTTTTAATTGAATGAAAATCTGTACAATTTTTTCTTAGCTTCTTAGTTTAATTTTCTTTTTCCCCCTTTTTTTTCTTTTTTTTTCTTTATAAGCGAAATATAATTGTGCAAGCTACACTTAACACGAACCATTTCCTTATATTCGATCCCGAGTCAATTTCCCTATACTTCGTTAGGGAGAATTATTTAGGTTTTGTTTAACTCTTAAAAATGACCTATGAAAAGACAAGTTAATAAAGGGGGTAAAAGTTTTGCACTGTAGCTATAGTTACTTGATTACTGCTATAGAATTGCGTAATTTCTATTGAGTTCTATGATTGAAGCCTTAATTTCCCATAGAAAGACTGAATAGAAGCGAACTTGCCTTTTTTTGCTAATGAGGTTTTTGTGAACATGGAATTGGGTATGAAGAAAATTGATAGATTAGTAGAAAGTCAAGGAACAATGGAACATGTGAAGATGATAAAAAAGGTTAAGGAGTTCCATTGAGCTTTTAAGTGTAGTTGCCACTTCGAATTCTAAAAATTCCACGGATGCTTCAACTTGTGGTGTGCCAAATTCACATCTCTTAGCTTGTGCTCAACTATACCTGGCAGTAGCTTACAAGTTGCAGAAAAATGACAAGGTTTCCTCTAAGTATTTACTGCAAGTGCTTTTGTTATTCTTTGAGGTTTTGTGATTGCTCCGATGCAATTTGGTAAGCTAGTAAATTATATCAAGTGATGAATTACATATGGCTTTGTATTGTCTGATAAATCATGAATTGGTATGGTTTGGTATCATTGAGATTGCTCTAAGGCTTAGAGTAGTAGAAAATGATTAGATTACTTGGCAGTCATAGTTGCTAGTATAACTTCTAATTTATTCTAATATAGTTTCTTAAATTGCATTAATTATTGACAAGCAACATCAATTGAAGGTATTAGGAGAAGGATGCTAAGCCTAACAATTTTAGAATTTAAGGACGCACTAGCAATCAAAAATGAGATTCAACATAACTATTGTCATGCAAATCTAAAAAAAGTATGTAAAAAGTGAACTAAAACTACGTAAGCAAGTGTAAAAAGGTATAAGGACTCTAAAAATATATTTACTTCTCAAAATTGAACCTTAAAACAGAATTTCACTACCTAGACAAAGACTAATAACTAAAATAGCTAGGATAAGTAAAATTTTAAACTATACTAACCTGCTATAGTTGCAATCTGAACTATCAATGAAACTAAAATTGAACTCGATAATATCGTTGCAACCTCCCAAACCTGGTTCTCTTCAAAATAGTTAATATATTAGAAAACTTCATTCTGCAAACCAACTTTGAAGAAGGTGAACGAAAAATGACAAAGGTCGAGATAATTAACCTGATTTAGGATTCGAACTCAACGTCGCTGTAACCTCTTCAAGTTCTCTTCCAAGCTTCTTGGCACTGTCTCCGCGCTGAAATCAAAACCTAATGTTCACACTTCTTCACTGTACGAACTTCGACAACCTTTGATGCCTTCAATGCGAGCTTCTCGTGCTTGCTAGTTTGCAACAGTTCAACCAAAAGTGATTCGAGGGCAAAGGGTTTTGTTTGAACTTAGAATGTGTTCGAATAGTCACAGGAATGCCAACAACAATCGTTTAAGGTTTCATAGGATTAGGATTAAGTTTTAAGTTTTATGTTTTTAATTTGTTGACTTTCATTTTGTATTTTATATATTTTTTTTTTTTATATATTATATATATATATATATATATATATATATATATAAATATATATATATATATATATATATATATAGTTAATTCAGATCTATCTAATAAAACCCAACCAAGAGAGGGGGTGAATTAGGTATTGAATCTTTAAGTGATTTTAAATGAATCTTGAAGGTTTATTTAATCTTTATACCCCCATTTTCCAGTTTCATAGTTCTGTGTTAATGGACTGATTAAAGTAATTGCAAAAGGCATGAAAGATGAGAGAAATAAGAACACAACAATTTATATTGGTTTGGTTCAATATGAATCTACGTCTAGTCTTCTCCTAAGCAACCCACTTAGGAGGATTTCACTAAATCAATTAAGATACAAGAATTACAAGAACATCTATATAATTCAAGATCTTAAAGACTAAGGAGCTTGATCTATAAATCAAGAACTCCCCCTAGATGCAATGCATTCACACAATTGCACCTAGACTTTCACTTTACACAGTGAATCAACTGTAAACAGAAATACAATAGAAAAGAAACAAGGAACGAATACACCTAGTGGATGTGTAGATTTGTCACTTGATCCTAGATCCAAGCTTGATCCACCAAGGTTGAATCCACCATAAATCTTCTTGAAGGTTCACTTGAATGATCTCCCAAGAAAGTACAAGAACTTTGTAGATCTCAGAAAAGAAGTCTCTCAATTAGTTTATCAGTAATTTAGTTATTTTTCTCTCTGTTTTTAAAAATGATTTCAAAACTGATTTTATACCAGAGTTCTACTGTAGTGACTAATAGATTAGGAATTTACCTAATAGATTATCGTGAGTGTATTTTCACTACATCAGTGCAGTGCCCTCATCTAATCTATTAGTTAAGTAGCTAATATATTCACGAGTTCACATTCAAGAGTTTGATGGCTGATACAATTCAATGCAAGTTTGTTTTATATGTAATTTTTGATCTCCAATATCTAATGCACAAGCTAGAAACTCATGACTAATCCTAAACTAGTGATGCACATGATGCATAGCCTTGGACATCATCAAAACCATCTTCACTTGAGTTGAATAAACTCTCCCTATAAATAAATATATATATATATATATATATATATATATAATAATTATATACTAATATCAATTATTATTTTTAAAAAGATTAATTCTTTTAATACCAATATTTGAATATTAAGTGAATTCTAATTTTTTAATTAAATTAAGTTAAATATTCATCTTTCATAAATAAAATATATACATACAATTTATTTTTATTTATAATGTATCATAAATAATTTATTTCATATTTAAAAAATTTTTAAAAATAAAACAAATTGTACCACAAATATAATAATATATAATAATATGTAACAATATAAATTAATTAATAATTGAATAATTTTTTTATTCGAATATATTAATATAAAATATAAAAAATAACGTAAAAGATAATAAATAATTATCAAAATATGTTTCATTCTCAATATAATAAATAAGAATTGTTTTAATACCTTTTATAATAATATTAAAATGGGAAAAAATATTATATTAGTTAAATGTTAGTTATTAATTTTAAAAAAAAAAAAATATATATATATATATATATATATATAATAAACATAATTTACAAATAACGGATTAAATTATATAATAATAAAATATATTTTTGATAATTTTTTAATACATTGATAATTTTTAAAAGTTTTTTTAATAAATTCAAATTTTATAGAATAATTTGTATATTATTTTCTTTTAATTAGAAATTCTATTTATTACCTTTGGATTAGCAACAAAATCATTTTATAGTTAAAACCATAACTAAGTAGCTTCAACTTAGCTATCATATTATGTTGTATCTAATCCCTAACTAATTAGCTAGAACTTAGCTACCATATTATATTGTGTCTAATCCCTAACTAATTATCTTCAAATTAGATACCATATTATGTTGTATTTATTCCCTAACTAATTAGCTACAAATTAGCTACAATATTTATATTGTGTATAATCCCTAACTATTTAGCTACAACTTAGCTACCATATTTAGGTTGTGTTTAAACCTTAACTAATTAGCTACAACTTAGCTACCATATTTATGTTGTGTTTAATCCCTAACTAATTAGCTACAACTTAGTTACCATATCTATGTTATGTCTAATCCCTAACTAATTAGCTACAACTTAGCTACCATATTTATGTTGTGTTTAATCCCTAACTAATTAGTTACAACTTAGCTATCATATTATGTTGTGTCTAGTCCCTCACTAATTAGCTACAACTTTGCTACAGTATTAGTTTGTTGCTAATTAGTGACAGATTAGTGAGTAAAATTTTACCTCGCAAATCAGCAAATTTCTTGTAGTGATTCCCTCTATTGTTGACTCTCCCTCTCAGCATGATTCTCAAGAATCCCTTGTTGACATCCTTCCTAATGACCCTGCTCCACCTAATAACTACACTTCTCAACTTCCTGTTGACACCCTTCTTGATAACCCTACTCCACCTGACACCTCCACTTCCAAACCTCCTATCCCTCAGTCTGCACCTAGTCTTGTATTTGTTCCTCCGACTCATGGTGATTCTTCATCTTCTCACTCAACTCACCTTATGCAAACCTGTTCCAAGTCTAGAATTGTTAAACCATGTTGTTTCCCGACCTTACTTCTCATTGTTGCAGAACCACGAACTATCAAACAAGCATTAATTTCTCCTCATTGGCATCATGTGATGCAAGCTAAATATGATGCTTTAATGAATAACCATACCTAGTCCCTCAATGCTCTTCCTCTAGGACAAAATACCATTGGCTGTAAATGGGTTTTTGGTGTTAACTCAAGAGTCATGTGCTAATTCTCACGAAGTCCATAAAGTTTGGTAGGATAGCATGTGCAAAATATATAATTCAGATGTACAATAGTATTGATTAGGATATGTATTTGGATTTTGAATATTCCAATTGTCTTTTAAATGTATTTGGATTGTGGATGTTTCATAAAATATTTTGTTCTGGTCTGTGCTGGTTTCTGAAAAACATATGTAGGTTCAAATGTGGGAATGACAATAAAACAGGAAATGTATTTTAAACAAAAAAAGTACAATAGGTCTCGATTCTTACCATAACTGAAGCAAAAAAGTTGTCTATGGCTTTGGTTCTCCCATAACTAAGGTCAAATGCTCTGCGAATTTTTAAATTAATTAAAAATTTTGTGAACCTATGGCTTCGGTTCAGGCGAGACTCGAGGCAGAAAAGCACCTCTATGGCTTCGGTTCGTCTAGAATCGAGGTAGAAAAGTGCCTCTATGGCTTTATTTGACACCCAAGGCCAAAAGTCATCCCCTTTTGGCCTCGTCCCAATATGCCTCGGTTCTAAAACCGAGGCAGAATAACGAACACAACTGGGGCCAAAAGCCCTTACTGCATTGGTGTAAGCAAAATCTGGTTGGCACAATTAACATGTACAAAGCTCATTTAGTGGCTAAGGGTTTTCATCACAAATTTGGGTGTGATTATTCAAAGACTTTTTTTCTTGTTGTCAAGCCAGTTACTATTCGGTTGGTTCTTACTTTAGCTTTTACCCATAATTGGTCTATACAACAGATTGATATCAATAATGCCTTCCTCAATGACATTCTCCACGATGATGTTTATATGGCCCAACCTCTTGGCTTTGAATCTACCGATTCTACTATCGTTTGCAAACTTCACAGATCTCTATATGGATTAAAACAGGCTTTGCGAGCATGGTATGAACATCTTACTTCTACTTTTCTTGGCTTTGGTTTTGTTCATAGCAAATGTCATCCCTCTTTATTCACTCTTCGCAAGGCTAGCCATTGCCTTTATGTTGACGACATCATTTATGTAGACGACATCATTTATGTAAACGACATCATTTTCACTAGTTCATCTGAGTTGTTGGTGCAATCTGTCATCTCTCAGTTACATTCCACTTTTGCTCTCAAACAACTTTGTGCCCTAGATTATTTTTTGGGAATATAGGTAAAACGTTTCCATGATGGTTCTCTTCTTTCTCAATGTAAATACATTCGTGATTTGCTTGACAAATTTGTAATGTCAACAACTAAAGGTATTTCCACTCCCCTTCAGAGTGGTTTAAAACTCTCCAAATATGGCTTTGCTTATATGGAAGACCCAACTCTCTATCGGTCCATTATTGGTGCTTTGCAATATGTTACTATCACAAGACTCGAGATATGTTATAGTGTGAATAAGTTTTGCCAATTTATGTCCCAACCACTGCTTGACAATTGGAAAGTTGTTAAACACATATTACGTTATCTCAAAGGGACAATATCATATGGTTTGCATCTTTAGCCTGCTCCTTCATTTAATCAGTACAATCTCATTGCCTTTTGTGTTACAAATTAGGCATCTGATATAGATGACAAGAGATCCACCTCTGGTGCCTGTATCTTCTTTGGCAACAATCTCATTTCCTGGTTCCAAGAAGCAAATAATTGTTGCACGATCCAGTGTTGAGGCTGAATATCGTAGTCCTGGTATCACTACTTCAGAAATACTATGGTTGCAGTCTCTACCTAGAGAACTCAACATTAATTGTGCTACTCCTACCATATATTGTGACAATCAAAGCACAGTTGCATTAAGCCACAATCTTGTTTTACACTTTCGCACCAAACATATGGAATTGGACATCTACTTTGTGCAGGAAAAGGTTCTAGATCAATCCTTAGTTATCACTCACATTCCTGCAAGTGATCAAGTGTCTAATATCCTCACAAAACCGCTCTCTCAAACACAGTTCTGTCAATTGCATGACAAGCTCAAAGTTCTTGATTATTTTCATGAACCTTGAGTTCGCAGGGGACTGTTAGTGAATATCCCTCTACAATATCTTTCTGTTGAGATACTTTCTATTCTATTTTGCATTTTGTTTTTACAATTTGTTAGTTGTCTCGTAATATCTTTCATTTTGTTATGTCTTTTCTCTTTCCCCCTTCATTGTATATAATGGACACTCATGATCATGAATAAGAAGACAAATATGATTTTCTCCTATTCATTATCTATGTTTATCTGTCTGCCTTGCATTCTCAACAAATTCAAAATTTACATATGCTTAAGGCAGTTCACCTCAAACTTCCGCAGCCTAAGAAATCAGAACATCCTAGGACCAACACTCTTGTATACTTTTTTGTTTTAATAGTCATCAATTTAGTTGAGAATGCGTTAAAACCACTTCAACTTAAACCCAATGTTTATTACCGATTATGAAGAACAACTGATATCAAAATGATTGCAATTTACCAATTGATGTCAACTAACCTGAGATAAGAAAATTAAACTTAATTCAAAACATGAGCACACAATAAATTAATACCATTCTAAACAATAAATTTTAACCTAATATAGAATAATCTTTCCGTTCAAACTCACAAAAATATTACAGGAAATATATCTCTAGTAAATGTAACTTCCATCTTCCACCAAAATTTTATATGATTGTATATAAATCCAAACAAATCCCTACACTTCAAAGGCAACTCCTCTGACAAAAAGAAACATAAACACTTCAACTTTCTAAAGTTTTCAAACTATATAAAAGTCAGGTTAATATTCCTAAATATTCTCAATAAAATCAATTCTGCTTCCCAAGATTTTAAATTTTCAGGTAAACCCATTATAGATTATCAATGAAGACTTGGTTATTCTAGAGCCTACGTTATTTTAGTCCTGTAATCTTTTTAACACCAACAAAAGTTACAGAGTGATGAGTCCCCAAGTTCTATAATTTTTTAAGCTTAAAATCACTCTCTTAGTGGTGAATTTGTGAGAATCTTTTAGGACATTTTTAGTGTATTTAGATAGTTTAGTTTTATTTTGTATTTTCTTATAATTAGTAGTTTTTAGACTAGTTTATAGTTATAATAGAGATTAGAGTAGTGTTATCTTAAGTTTTCTTAGTTTAGTTGCTCGAGTTTATATGTTAAGTGAAAGGATAGGTTGTTTCTTTAAGTTTCTGATTTAAAATAGGTTGACTGATCTTGATAATCATGTAAATCAAATATATAATTTGAGTGTTTGGTGCATTTTATGTAAAATTCTCTGTCTAGATTTTAATATGTTATTTTAATATTTAAACCGGTTAAAATGCATGTTCCAAAACTACTACATTCTTAGATTTTGTGATCAATTTGATTTTGTTAAACTTAAAAAAGAAAACAGTTTTCAAAAAACAGCCAACTCAATCCCTTCTTGACCAAAAAACACTTTACCCACCCCATACAGGAAGTGCTAATGGGTCAGAGGGGCTTGACCTATCATTTTCTTTTTTTTAAAATTTTTTAAAATTTTTTAAATTTTTTTTTAATTTTTAATTTTTAATTTTTAATTTTTAAAATTTGTTTATATATACATGTAACTGAATCTTAAAATCATGTTTAATCATATAAAATATTTCATAAACTTTTAATTGATTAGTTAATGTTTTTCATCAGATAAATTAAAATAATTATTACATTTACATGTTAAATTATTCTATTATAATTAATAATTAGAACTTAATTTGTAAGTGTTAGTGATTTAAATTACAATATATTATATATTTACACCTTTAAAAAATACAATATAAAAAAATTAATCTTTTTAATTATTTTTTATTTTAAATTTTAATATTTTTTAAGAAAAAGGTCGAGACAAGCTGATCCATATTTTGGCCTGTCAAATTGATGGATTGGATGGGTTAAGCCAGAACAGATTGATAGGTCAAAATTGTAAACCTAGCTCGTCCCTTTTAACAAGAGTTGGCCCATCGAGCCCAACCCATTTTGCCAACCCTGACCCAATTGTACGTACAAAATTTATGTTGGATACCAACTATTTAAAAAAAAAAATACAAAAAGAATTTCTTTGTATTTTTGAGACTTATAAAATCTTGTGCAAGTTTATTATACAAGTGCAAAATGAAAAAAAAAGGGTCTAACTATTGTTTCTGTAAGAAGTGGTCATGGTGAGAAATTTCAAAATGAAAAACTTTGTGATATCACACTAATTTCTCAACTCTAAGAACCTTACAACAAAATGATGTGATGGAAAGAAAAAATAGAGTTTTACAAGAAAGGGCCAAAATAATGCTAAATGCTAACTCCGATCTAAACATTTTTTGGAAGAAGAAATTAATACAAGTTGATATTTAAAACACAAAGTTTATACAAGCCTTTACTCAAGAAGATTCCTTATGAATTATAGAAAAGTAGAAAACCCAATATTTCATATTTTCATCATTTTGGCATACATTACATTAAATACCAAAGATAATCTAGGGAAGTTTGACTCTAAAAGACATGGAGGTATTTTACTTGGCTATTCAGAGACGTCCAAAGCATATGGAGTATATAACTCTCGGACGTGTGTTGTTGAAGAAGCCATACATGTAAAATTTAATGATTATAAGCTTGAGAGTAATTATCAGAGCTAGAAGACTGATACGGTTTTGACATGCAAGTTAAAAACAATAGTGCAATAGATTCCACTATGAATGATCTTGCGATAGGGTTAGGGTCTTGTGTAAAGCTTTGTTCACGTTTTCCTTTCCTCACCGTTAGGTCTCTATTAGACGGTGTCTTCTCCATTTGCTTTCTCATTTGCTTTCTCACGGTTGCCCTTCATCTATAAAAGGTGCAGCCCATTTCATTGTAAACTTAGCTTTGATGAATCTAGTGTGGTTTTTATCCCTCTTCAGAGCTCACCTTTCCTAGTAGAGGTTTTACATCCTAGGGTTCCAAAAATAGTGAGAGTCTGAGTAAGAGTTCCCCACTGGAACTCAATCGAGTCTTTCGCTGTGTCTTTTGGTTGATTTCCACAGAATAAATCGACGTCTGGGGCTGCTCATGTGATTCGCCTTTAATTAGAGGAAGATTCCACCGAATCTGCGTGATGTTGGCCTCATCAAGTGGTATTCAGAGCCACTCGGTTCTCAAAAGTGTTGCAAACTAAGCATCTTCTCTTTGATTTTTTTTCTTTATCTATTTGATTTCGTATTGTTCATGCTTGCTTGAGTCTGCTTCTCTGATGATTTTGTGCTATTGATTGTGTTTTTCTCGTTGAAATTGATTCAATGTTCTTGTTCTGAGTTTTCTGAATCAATCCTGTGATGAATTGTCTTAGCTCTTTAATTTTGTCGCTTAATGCATGTCAATTAGGTCTGATTTCATTTTATTACTTAGCTTTGAATTTTCTGATCGTTGTTTTGTCTTAGGTTTATGTTAGTTGCTTGGTATGTCATTAATTCTTTGTTTTTATGTTTTATTGATGCCTTAACAGTTGTTCTACGAAATTGACTTTCAATAATTGGTGTATTGCTTTGTTCACTATATTAAATTCTGGTTGTGCGAGTATATCAAATTGTATCCATCTACTGAATTTTCATTTTGCAGTTCCATTGCCATTGCTTGAGTCATGTTTAGTGATTGATCAGTGTTTTATGATGCTATTTTTCTGTTGGCCAATTCTGATTCCTGCCACTGTTGTCATTGTTATCTGATTCGTTGTGTTGTTTCTTAAATGTTGCACTAAGCAGAGGCATGAGGAATTTATGTACACTAGCCTACTTATCCTTGTGGCTTGATAACATTGTGGAGTGAACATTGGATTCAATATGAAACATTGAGTTTGGCCATATATGTTTCAATGCATCGCAGTTTCAATTCTGTTTAATTCGCTATGTGTCCTGTTCAGTTTGCTAATATATTCATTGCATCCAGTTTTTGTGCAGTTGTATCATTTTTTTTGCATCACAGAGTCTATTTTGTTGAGTAAAATCTCATTCATAATTCTACTCGTCCCTGCACTAGCCGTGACTTTCTTTGTTGATTCTTTGTTGAGTATTGATTGAAATCAGATTCATATGCATTGTTGCGATGCAGTTTTTCTATGTTGAATGTTGATTCTTGGTGTAGTGCTGTTTTTGGCCATATTAATTGTCTTGAATGACCTGGTGCTTTAATATGTTGATTCCAGCATACATTCCATTTTTTTTCTTTGATTACGAATCTGTGTTTGTTTCTTTGAGGTCCTGTTATGGCATGTCTTGGCCAAGCCTATGTTCTGAAGTCTCTAATTTTTACAGTTTCACTGCACTATTTGGAGTCATCTTTTACTTGTTGTGTTGTTCCAAATTTTTTTTAGTTGAATCAATTGTTAATCAGTCTACATTTGTTAATTGAATTGAAAGTGAAAGCTTAACATTTGTTGTGACCTTGTGGCCTGACAAAAGAGTTCATAGGTGGTATTTGAGAACTAATAAGAAAAGTCAGTGAAAAGAAAAAATGATTTGAGAAAAAGCATCTAAAGAGCATGAAGAAAAACAAAAGTCTTGCTTGAATCTGAAAACCTTTGTTAGTTTTGGCAAAATACAAGTTGTCTCCATAGTTCACACCATGCCTACTGCTTTTTTCAATTTCAATTTACATGTGCTCTTGATTCAACTTATTTTAAGTCTTGTTTGGTTTTAGTTTTGTTCATCATGTTCTAGACACATTCTTTAGTTCTCTTTTGAGTGCCATCCTTTATTACTTTTCCTTTTTCTTGATTTTCTTTGTTGGCCATCCTTTAAGTTTGTCTATTAAATCTTTCACTTGATGTTGTCCAATTCTTCCATTTGATTTTTTCTTGCTTTTCTGCTTTGTTATTCTTATGTGGAAGAATGTGAGTGTTATTGGTTCATTTGGCTTGAAACTCACTGATTTGGCAACTTTGGCTAAGGAAAGATAAGGTACTTAAGTTGTCAATTGAGACACACCTCTCTTTCATGGAAGTGTACTATGGAAGAGGAGTTTATGAGGCAAATGGAGGAGATGGTAACGGTAATAATGACCAGATTTGAATTAGGCCTACAAGTGGGGAGGACAAAAAAGGGAGGCGGGAACTCAAATAGTGGTCGTGGAGATAGTGATGCATGGAGAAGGGAGGAAAGGGTGAAGAGAGTGGAAGTACCCTAGACGATCCTTATGGCTGGGTATATAGGGCATATTGTAACACCCCAAATTTAGGATGTCACGAGAAGCTATCATTGCTCTTTTTGTTTAAAAGTAAAACGATTATATCACAAAGGGACACTGGAAAAAAAAAACTTACAATTTAAATGTAAATATGTAATCCAAAACTTCCATTGAAAATTGTAATAATAAAAAAATAAATTTCCAATTAAACACTAGAAAAAGAAATTTTCATAGTCTTCACTATTTGATTAAAATCAATTAAAGAAATAATAAACCCCCAAGTCCATCCCATCTTCTCCGCAATCTACTTCATGACAGAAACATCTTCATTACCATCTACTCCCGTATAACACACACGTTATACAATCATTGCACAAGCAACAAACACACCAAACAAACAAATAGGGGTAAGCTAACCATAAACAATGATATTTATAAAAGAAATCTGTAAATAACACATGTTCAGTAATACTCAACGTCGCATTCAAGTAACACTTAAGCATTATGATCACAATCCATCCTTGGTTTGAACACACAAAACCCCAAGATCCAACCAATCATACCAAACCAAACATAGCATCACATTCATCTAAAAATCTTCAAACGTAGTCATCATAATCAAGCTTTGATTTTCCGTGGCCTTTTACCCCACAACAACATCTAGTTTCCTAGAAATAGATGGCTCGATGTGTCCCACTATCACAGCCAGACTGTCTCCCTTATTGCTCAAGGAATTATGAGTAAAAACGTCGATGCATCGCACATCGGGCACTATACTCGCAATGAGCCGAAATAAGGTGAAACATTTTTCCCTTCCCTACTGCTTCACACAGGCGAGAGGGTACAACACTTGAACCAATCATCTACCAATGCTTCACACAAGCGAAGAGGACTCCTTTTCACTGCTTCACACAGCCGAAAGAGTCTTCATTGGGTATCTAGGTACGAAAAACCTCACACAACACTCAATTCCAACAAGAGCTTTCAAGCAAGTCTAAACACTCCCAACATGCAACACATGAGGATTACTTATTGCCAACCAAATACATACCATCACACCATGCTTGAAAAATAAAGTCTCCTAACAAAAACCAAACTAATATATCACACATGTATTTAATACACACCAAATATTTAATAAAATGCATGGGAAAGAAAAGAAAATAAATTACAAACTCAACTTGCACCTAAAATTTTTAAAGAGTGGAAAAATATATGTTATCTTTTGTGAAAAGGAGAAAGAATAGGCCAAGTAATTGATGGTGGTTTCAAAATGAGCAAGGGAAAGAAGATGGCTAAAAATTCTTAAAAATATGATAAATGTATGGTTGTTATTGTTTGGATCCAAATTAAAATCATATCTATTAAACATTGTAAAAATAAAAAATTACAAAGTATTGTCATCACAATAGTACTATGGCTTTATAGATTAGATGTTTTGTTGATAAGTATCAATAAAGTATCTTAAAGTATCTGAGACGTGTCCGACACGGATTCATGACCTAAATTCAAGTATCGGTGCATCATAGATTGAAACTCAATTAAGTTAAGAAAATAGTGAAAAATAATTAAATCTATGGGATTAAATTTACATTTAATAAGCATGAGTTAACATAATTACTAATTAAAGAATATAATTAACTTTTGTCTTTTGTGTGAAACTGCTACTACTATTTGAGTATATATAGATGAATAGTTGTTGTGGAATAACACATTCAGTAAACAACATGGGGTCTTCAAGATGTTTCATTGTCAATGTGACACTCTTGTTAGCCCTTCTTCATCATGAATTCAGGTTATTAATGATGTTCTATTCAATCTCTCTTTAGTTTCTCAATTCAAATGAGTCATTTTCTTGTGTATTACACATCTTGAGTTCTTAGTATTAAACCAAATCTTTGACATAGTTTTTATGGGGAATTAGGGTTATTGTTTCATTTGAAAAATTTAGTTGGCATTATTCTTAATAAGAATTTTGTGATGCAGATTTGTGCATGATGAAGGCGGAAGCAAGAGGACCCATTTATCGATTACCATGTGACAACGATAAACAGTGTCAAGTTGGGTGCAAAAATCCAAATTGTGGATGTTCATCAGTATGCATTCAACATGTTTGTCAGTGTCCACATGATCTAACTTCTACTGATATTGTCAAATCACCCCACCAAGAACCACCACCACACCACCAGAGTCCACCACACCATGGTCCACCACATCACTTACCACACCACCACCCACATCATCACCAAGCCCCAGCACCACACCACCACCCATATCACCACCAAGCACCACCACCACCACACCACCAAGCACCACCCCCACACCATGTACCCTCAAATTGAGTCATCTTCTTCGGATGGAATTCATCAATCCCTTTTTCACATGTATTCTTAGTTCTTAATAAAATGTGATTGTTTCATGTTTCACCCTGTCCTCTTATGGTATCAAAGCTCATTATTGTTGTTAGATTTGGATTTATCGATAAAGACAAATTTCAACTAAGAACTTTTGAAAAATGAAAATGATATAATTAGATTTCTATAAATTAAAATTAATTTAAGTTAATTTGTAAAAAAAAAGTGTATTTTTTTAAAAAAAAAATCAAATTTTTACTTCCAACTTATTTACAAATTAATTCTAATTTATGATGAATTTTTTTAATTTTTTAAAATAACTCTTATAAACATAATTTAATTCGTTATATTTTCTTAATTTTAATTTTGAAATGAAAAGGAGTTTAATGTTGCTTTAATCATTAAAAAAATGTAATCAGGATGATAATAAGAAGTTAAGGTATCAATCAATTTGACCCAAATTGTAATCTCTTAACGAAACCAATCAATATTATTAATGTGGAAGCAACTTCATAAAAACTGAAAGAAGAATCACTACTTCTCTTTAAAACATGTTCAAGCTAACTAACAACAATGATGATAAAAGATAACTAACACAGAGACATGACTAAAGACAAACTAAAGATAAATAACAATTCATTGATTTAGTAGCAAAATTACAACAAATTTAACAATGAAATTTAGAAGGAAAATCATGTTTTAACAAAATTTTATTAACAAATTTTTGACAAAATATACCTAGCAATATTTTAATGGATGAAAGAAATGTTTGATATAACTTCAAAAAAATATGTTTGGTGTGTGTTAAAAAGTAAACTTTGTCAAACTTTATTAAAAAAAAGTTTGTCAAAGAATCATAGTGTTTTATTTGCAAAAATCAATTACCTACCCATGGGAGCCACGGCTCCCCCAATTTTTTTTTATATTTAATTTATTATATATATATTTAAATTATTTTTATATATTATTATATTATTTATTTATATATTATTATATTATTTATATTAATTTTTAAGTTTTTTTTAAATATCATACATATTTTCTCTTTTTATTTTATTTTTTTATTTTGTATCTTTATCTCTCTTTTTTTTAAATAAATATGTAACATAGTAAACTTGATGAGTTAAAGAATATTTCAGATCAATTAATTTATTTTTTTAAAATTGGTTTATTTTGTACTTTCTTTTAATTATATGTTTTTTTACATGTGATAAATTTGTCTACTATGTATTAGGTGGTGACAAATTCATATTTTTCTAAACAGGTGAGAGGTGGTAAATTTATATTAGAAAAATTATGATAAAGAGTAAAATAATTAATTTTTTTAAGAAGAAGATTTATTCATGTACATCAATCATACTTAAAAAATTTCATAAAAATCCAAAAATTAAAAATTACGAAAAACAACTATCTAAAACTCTCATAGTTACATATAATAAATTTAAAAAAATCTAATTTGGCTCTTCTAAATTTTTTTTCTAAGTTCCGCCACTGTATCTACCCTTTGATGAAAAACATTTTCCGCAACTTTTGATGGGATGGAGTGAAATTTGATGTGGACCCAAATAATTTAAACTAATGGTAGAATCAACATACTCGTTACAAGAAAATTTATTTAGTTGGAATTCTATTTGACACTTTTGAGGGTTTTAATCTCCACTAAGTACATTACTTACAATTTAATTTTTCCTGATAAAATTAGTGTTGTTAACAGATTCTCGATAGTTTTTAGTAGCCCCTAGAAAATTCCAATTTTTCAACAGTTTTATAACTTTTGTAACTTCTCGGGGTTTCAAACTTCCATTATTTTCTTAGGGTTTCAAACCAGGTTTTAAATCTTCATTAATTTTTCAGTGTTTTTCTTGGGTTTTCAAACTCCATTAATTTCATTTGTTTCTTTCTTTTTTTAATATACATAAATAGAGATAGTGAAAAATGATAAACAACACATATTCTAAAATTTTAATATTTATAACTAAATATAGCATTCATTAAAGGAGCAAAGTTTTCAACTTTAAGGTAATATAATATAAACAATAAAGTTTAAAAGCTAAAACTAATGAAAATTACAATATTTTGAAATTTCTTCAACTCAAATACAAGTTTCTGATTATTTAATTACATTGTTCTCATCTATAAAATATTGTTTCTTCAAGTTGATTCTCAGCCAAGTTGACCAAGTTAAGCATGTGAGAGTTTCTTCGAAGTTTGTATCATATTACACTATACTACTGTAGTAAAGGCTTTTTGCCCCGATTATTTTTCTCATTTTGCCTCGGGTCTGGAACCGAGGCATATTGGGGCGAGGCCAAAAGGCATCCCTTTTGGCCTCGGTCGTTACTCGAAACCATAAAGTTCCATTTCTACCTCGGATCAAAATAGAACCGAAGTCGATCATCCTCGTCGGCGAAACGCAGCAGCAGCCACCATCTTCTTCCACAAATCTGCAACCCTAATTTTTTGGCCACCACAGTTTCGTCTTCTTCTCCGCAACGCACCACTACACTGCAACAGCTTCTCTCTCTCAAGACCACCCTTCAATTTTGGACCCCTTTCATATTCCTTTGCGACTCACTTTCCATTTTCTACATCTTTCTCTCCTCCTTCTCTTCTCGTACACATTTTTCTCCCCTTCTTTTTACCTCTTCAATCATCTTTTCTTCTATTAAGATCTTTTGGGTCACTGAAAGCTCGCGTTTTTCTTCCTGCATTGGCTCTGGTTCTCATGACCGGCTTCCTCTATGATACTTCAGCTTCGAACTTATTTTTCTTTTCTGGGAAATTTTGTATGGTTCTGAATTTTAATTTGCTCGGTGTTTTTTGAGTTTGGCTCTGCCAAAACTGTTAATGGTGGGTTTTGTTATGCAGAGAGCAGCGCCACTGCAACAACGCAACGCCACCACCACCTTCGAACAGATCGGAGCAACAGCGAATCCGCGCCACCAGAGCCACCTTCGAACAGATCGGAACAGTCATGCCGGAGGGAGAAGAGAAAGAGTATTATTGCAGAGAGGGGCGCAGGGAAGAAGAAGAGAAAGGGGGCTCACGAATTTGGTGCCCTAATTAAACCATATGGCACCGGTTCAGGCCCACCCGAGGCCAAAGAGGTAACGACTAGTGGGTTTTTGGCTTCGGGTCTGTGTAACCGAAGCATATGAGCCTCCTTTGGCACCGGTTTTTGGCGAACCGAAGCATATGAACCTCTTTTGCTTCGGGTTAAACTGAACTGAGACATAAAAGTTGTCTGAAATTGTAAAAATGTCACCGCACCATTATATGCTTCGGTTTCTGAACAACCAAGACATATAAGGCGAGGTAAAAATCAATTTCTGCACTAGAGGCACTAACACATAACTCAAGTCACTATGATATCTTGTAAAATCATATCAACATTAAGAAATATGTATTGGATTTGGAAAGGAAGCGTCTTTCAATGTAATTAAATGACAATCTTATTTCCATTTTTTTTCCACTATAAAAGTATTTAAATAAAAGCTATTCTCAAATTCAGGGAAGGAGTGCGTTGGAACTACCATTAAGAAAAAAACACCTAGAAGATATCATATACGAATGTTCAACTGAGAAAAATAGCATAACCTGATATAGAAAAAGAGGTATGAAGGTATTCTTGTTCATAATAAAACTTCAATAGGATCCAACATTTTCTTAAGCTAAGAGTATCACAAACAAGTAAATAATAAAGACATAATACCTACCTCACAAGCATTTTAAAAACAAAAAACAATGGCAATAAAACATCAACAACGAATCATTAATTACCTGTATGGTATGTTTGAATGAGACGATTTAAGAGAGTAATTCATTTATTTAGAGAGTAATTCATTTCAATTACTTCATCCAAACTAATTATTTAAGAGATAAAGATAATTTAAAGTAATTTAATTACTAAATATTTTAATTTTTTAAAATTGTTGAAATCCTTTTCAAACACACCATAATATAGTAGAAAAGCAGATGCTTCGAACAAGATATTTTAGTCAAATTAAAAAAAAAAATTAGACATGACCGAGAAAAAATGGCCAAAAGAATTGTTAGAACTCAAAATTTGATTTTCCTTTTCCAATTCCAGCTGATACTTCGAACACCGTGCACGAAATCGCAATTCAAAATTTAGTTCTCTTATGACCGAATTCTAACTTTAGTACAAAATGTTATTGACACATTATAATATTCGATAATAATAAAAAGATACACCGATACTATTTGAGTCAATTTCTTAAATGGAAGTTTACAAGAATATTATTTTAATGTGGCTCCAGAAAAGGTGAATTGCTTCAAAACCAGTTATTTTGACGGAAGTTCCACCCCTATTCCTTAAAATAAAATTAAAGAAAAAATCGTTTCACAAGTAATTCTATACAATTTAAGGATTTTATATTTCTGAAAATCACATTAGAATATTATGGTTGTTGATAAATACTTCATGGGTTGAATAATCGGTGATCAACACAATAAGAATTAAAATATTTTATTTTTAGAATAATAAGAAAAATTTTACATTCTTGGTACAAAAGTTTATATTCTATTAATTTTGTTTAGATTTTGTTAACGGTGATAGTAATTAAAAACGGGTTTGATCTTTAATAATTATTACGTGTTTGGCTATTTTAATTATTAATCATTTTAATGTTTTTAATTTGAAATATTCTTACGAGAAACTATATTAATTTTGTTAAACTTATGTATATATATTAAAGACTGTTGGTTAGAACTTCTTTCATGGGAATTGATTATATAAGTTTCTTTTCAATCAAAATAATATTCTAATGTGAGTGTCAAGTAACTAACTCTATACAATTTTCGGAAAATTGTGTATGTGAGCTTCAAAGATAATGAATTCATGTAAAGAACTCATCATGTATTTGGGTTTCACATTAAATAATGTTTCTATTAGAAAGTAACTTTTATTGGAGATGCATCTCCAAGTTCCAATACAATAATATGAAAGTAACAGCCGAATATAACTTACTTAAAAAATTAAATATAATTATAATTTCAATTTTTTATAAAAATATTTATTTTTTACATTTTAAAAATATAGTTTTTTAATTAATTTTAGTTAATATAATAGTTTTAGATTAAATGAGGGAAGTAATGATATTTTTTTTTAAAAAAACAAATATTTACTTTCGATACTAGATAATCATTAAATAACAATTAATCTTAGAGACAAAATATAATTAGTCATTTTAATACAGTTTTTCTTATATTTTTGAGGTCCACACATAAGACTTCGATGACTAGAAAATCACAACAGTACTTTCGATGCAATGGCACATTACTTGAATATAATATGACACATATTTGGTATTCCAATTCATTTGTTTATTTGAAAATAATTGAATACGATACATTATATATGTATATTGAAAATCATATAAATATTCTTAAAAATATGATAAATATATCATTATTATTATCTACATACAATAATATGCATTTAATATGCATGAGTTAACACAGTTACTAATTAAAGAATATAATTAACTCACTAGTGCAGATTTTACTTTTTAACTTGCCTTATAGGCTTCGATTATAGCGGAACCGAAGTCTATAAGGAGGTGGTGACATTTTTGCAATTTTGTCGAACTTTTTTGCCTCGGGTCTCCTAAGAACTGGTGCAGTAAGTAGTTTTATGCCTCAGTTACAAATGAACCGAAGCTTATTAAGCAATCCAGTAACCAAAATTTCAAAAATGCCACTGACGTCAGATGTTTTGGCCTCGGTTATTATTGGACCGAGGCAGTAAGTTCTTTAGGCCTCAGTTATTAATTGAACCGAGACCATAAAGCCTGTTATAAAATTTCAAAAATGCCACCAGCGTCAGATGTTTTGGCCTCGGTTATTATTGGACAGAGGCAGTAAGTACTTTAGGCCTCGATTATTAATTGAACCGAGGCCATAAAGCCTGTTATAATTTCCAATTCGCGAACCCTTTCCACTATTCATCATCTCTCACAGTTCTCTCTACGCGAACCCTTGCACTCTCTACCACCACCACTGTCTAGCTCCATCGCGACTAGCTGCCATCGCGCGTCGTCGCCTCCGTCGTGCCATCCACTGTCGCCAATTGCATTGTCGCCTCTCTTTGTCGGTGAGTTCGAAAAATGGATTTCCTTTTGCGTTTTTTTATTTTGCGTTTTGGTTTGTTTGTCTTGCTTTGGGGTTCACAGATTTAGGGTTCAAAACACACCATTGCACTATCACAAAGAGACACTGCAAGAGAAGAAGTGCCATTACCATCGTGAGCTCTCCCGCATTCACACAACACCATCAGTGGTTGCGCAAACCAAATCGGCGATAGCGAAACCTACAAATCAAGAAACCAGATCTGCAAACATTGTCGCGGCCCCTATAGATCCACAAACCACCACTGACAACTGCTGTTGTGCATGAGCCACGAGCCCCGCCACGAACGTGCTACCACGACGTGAACGCCTCCACTGCAGACGCTACCACGACCATCGTTGCTTAAAGAGCTCCATATGTGTCGTCGCGAGCTTTTAATTAATTAATTTTTTTTTTGCACAATGGCTTCGATTCACATTAGAAACACGGCAGAAGAGTAAATTTATGGCTTCGATTCACACTTGAGGCCAAAAGCCATCCCTTTTGGTCTCACCCTAATATGCCTCGGTTCTGGAACCGGGGCAGAATATCAAAAATAACCGGGGCTAAAAGCCCTTACTGTACTAGTGACTTTTGTCTTTTGTGTGAAACTACTTCAACCATTTGAGTATATATAGATGAATAGTTGTTATTGAATAACATATTCGGTGAGCAACATGGGATCTTCAAAATGTTTCATCGTCAGCGTGACACTCTTGTTGACCCTCTTCATCATGAATTCAAGTTATTAATGATGTTCTATTCGCTCTCTCTTTAGTTTCTCAATTCAAATGAGTCATTTTCTTGTGTATTACACATCTTGAGTTCTTAGTATGAAACCAAATCTTTGACATAGTTTTTGTGGGGAATTAGGGTTATTGTTTTATTTGAAAATTTTAGTTGGCATTGTTCTTAATAAGAATTTTGTGATGCAGATTTGTGCATTATAAAGGCAGAAGCAAGAGGAATCATTTATCGATTACCATGTGACAACAATAAACAGTGTCAAGATGGGTGCAAAAATCCAAATTGTGGATGTTCACCGATATGCATTGAACATGTCTGTCAGTGTCTACATGATCTAACTTCCATTGATACTGTTAAATCACCCCATCAAGCCCCACCACCACACCAAGCACCATCACCACACCACCATAGTCCACCACACCATGGTCCACCACATCACTTACCACACCACCACCAACATCATCACCAAGCCCCAACACCACACCACCACCCACATCACCACCAAGCACCCCCACCACACCACCAAGCACCACTCCCGCACCATCTACCCTCAAATTGAGTCATCTTCTTCGGATGGAATTCATCAATCCCTTTTTCACATGTATTCTTAGTTCTTAATAAAATGTGATTGTTCTGTGTTTCACCTTTTCCTCTTATGGTATCAAAGCTCATTATTGTTGTTAGACTTGGATTTATCGATAAAAACAAATTTCAACTAAGAACTTTTGAAAAATGAAAATGATATAATTAGATTTCTATAAATTAAAATTAATTTAAGTTAATTTGTAAAAGAAAGCATAGTATATATTTTTTGAAAAGAATATTCAAAATTTTACTTCCAACTTATTTACAAATTAATTATAATTTATGATGAACTTTTTTAATTAAAAAAAAAACTCGGATAAACATGATCTAATTCGTTATATTTGCTTAATTTTAATTTTGAAATGAAAAGGAGTTTAATGTTGCTTTAATTATTAAAAATTGTAATAAGGATGATAATAAGAAGTTAAGGTATCAATCAATTTGAACCAAATTTTAATCTCTAAACAAAACCAATCAATATTATTAATGTGGAAGCAACTTCGTAAAAAGTGAAAGAAGAAATCACTATCTGTCTGTATATACGTATTATATCAAATAGTTCATCCTAAATGTTGAACATTATTAATCCTTTAGACACTATCATTCATAATAAATTTTACTCTATCCATAGTGATAGATGATAGCCTTTTTCTCTTTGAAATTATTTCACTTATCTATTAATATTTTGTTTGTATATTAATTCAACTTATAAATTACCTTTTTCATGGTCCGATAAGTCTCCTAACATTCACTATGTAATGTTTTGTTTGTTTCCACTAATTCACTTCTCACGCGGATAGAACGGCAAATGATGGAAGATGGAAAGATTTGAGGATAAATACATGAAATTTACTAAAATGTCTATTTTCTTTTTTAATTTCACTGTGCTGATATAGAGATGGCAAATAAACTCGTTCTTGTGGATATTGCCCGAACATGTTCCCGTTTTGACGGGGAATCCCCGTTTTGACAGAAAATTCCCGCATTGACTGAGTATAGATATGGGTATGGAGAATTCTGACTTTTTCAATTGGGTATAGGTATGGGGATGTACATATCCCCGCCATAATACACGTCCCCGCTATATTTCTGCCTCCGTTTAAATTATTAAAATATTCATAATTAATTGAGTAACCATATATATATATATATATATATATATATATATATATATATATATATATATATATATATATATATATATATATATATATATACATATATATATACATATACATATACATATACATATATATATATATATATCATATATATATATATATGTATATGTATATGTATATGTATATGTATATGTATATACATATATGTATATGTATATATATATATATATATATATGTGTATATATCTATATCTATATATATATATATATATATATATACTTTCTATTTGTTATTTCTTCTAATTATTTGGTTTGTCATGAAACTCATTCGCATCTCCAATATATTTTTCATCTTATCACAACCTTTATGTAATTATGTTAAAATGATGTATTTGAATTAAAAAAAATTACATGTCTCACATTTGAATATTTTTATTATTTTTTAATATTTTTATTTATTGTATATTTTCCATTCACATGAGAATGTTTAATACTCTCAATTTAAGTGTTTAATAGCATAAATATTTCATTTACTAGGTAATATAAAAAAATATTTACTTATTATTATTAATTTTTATTTCATTTGAAGAACTTTTGTTTCGCTAAAACAATTTTTGTTATTTCTCACTCATTGAGTATATATGTTGATATTTGAAAAGTTTTCTTAGATCTCTAAGGTATTTTTCATCTTATCACACCATTAATTATACATTTGTTTTTCTTTGTGTTATTTCTTTCGATAGTCTCTTAAATTGTTTCTAAGACACACATTTGTTAATTTTTTAATATTTTTATTTGTTGTTTATTTTCATCATGTACAATATTATTTCGGTATATTTTATTTAATTACTTTTTATTTTCCAACTCATTATCAATCATACTATAATTTTTTACTATAATTGTATAAATAACTTTTATTTACTACAATATAAAAATTTAATGTAATTTTCATGAATATTTTTTATCACCATCCAACATACATTGAAGTTCAAAAGATACAAGATATATATCAAAATTTTATTATTATGTTTATTATTTATTCTTTGCGTCATTTTGATCAAGTGATGTATTATAACTATTATTAGTGTATAAAAAAGAGATTCATTAGAATTTTAAAAATTGAAGTAAACAAACATTTAAAATATATTTTAATTTGAATATTTGTTTTCCTTTTATATTTTTTTTAAAAATATTTTTAAATTTTATCAACTAGATTTAATTCATGTTTGCAATTTGCAAATTTAATAAATGTTTTGGTTCTCATGAAATTTTGTTTGGTATTCTAATATAAATGTAAACAATTATAATTTATTTCAAAATATTTGATATTGAAGTAACAATCATCCTCTTATATTTGATAATATTATGTTTCCTTTACCATAATGTTTTTTATTTTATAAAAATTAATTAAAATTAATATTGAAGTCACTAACACAAAAAAGCCTTTTAACGTCTGATATTTTTGACCTTTGACGTCTGTCCAAACACCGACGTCGTTCTGGGTGACGTCAAAATAACGTCGAAAAACAAAGCAGATGTCACTTAACGTTGGGGCAATAGGGGTCTGACGTTATCCAATGTCTGGACCAAAAGCAGCAGACGTCAATTTTTGCGCTAAATGGAGCCAAAAAACATAGCAATTTTACTTTTGTTAGGCTCTGACAGACGTTAAATATCGTCGGTCATCATAAGCTCAAACGTTAAATAACGTCTGTCAGAGCACCACCAGACGTCAAACTGCTCTATTTTTAAAAAAAAAAAATTGGTTGTTTTTACAACATTCCTACACCTAAAAATCAACAAATTTCCAGAACAGTTTCATAATAATTTCAGCACAATTCTGGAGTTACAGTTATATCTAATACAGTGGCGGACGTAGGAAGGGACAGGGGGGAGTCGTGGCTCCCCCAACCATTTTTTTTTAATTTTTTTTTTCTATATATTTAAAAAATAATTTTTATAAATTATTATTTTATTTATATTAATTGATTTTTATTTTATTTTATTTTCTATATATTTTAAAAAAAATATTTA
>Ga0214545_1003398_pt1 | contig 30429 bp, 17 predicted proteins | sample CNSS4metaG_FD_160064 | JGI IMG/M metagenome (GOLD analysis project Ga0214545, IMG submission 160064) | Root nodule microbial communities from cowpea collected in UCLA plant growth center, Los Angeles, California, USA - CNSS4 | ecosystem: Host-associated > Plants > Roots > Nodule | place: USA...
ATGGATTTAGAAATGAATCTAGATTTTTAATTGATCCAAATATTTAGATATGGATATCTAACTTGATCCTAATATTTGGATATAGATTTTAAAATATCCAAATTGTTTTTTCAAAAAAAAAAAAAGTGGATATGGATCAAAATCTTAACCATATATTTAGATTCAAATTGGATCTGGAGCGGATATCTAAATATTCAATCCATGCCCACCCCTACCCACCGGGTAACGGGTATAATCTCGTACCCATACCCGTACCCGTGTTCTAACTACTTCAATATTAATTTTTATAAAAGAAAAAAAATTACGGTAAAGAAAACATAATATTATCAAATATTCAATATTAGGAGGATGATTATTTCTTCCATATCAAATACTTTGAAATAAATTATAATTGTCTACATTTTAGATTAGAATACCAAATAAAATTTTATGAGAACCAAAACATTTATACAATTTGTAAACTACAACATTGATGAACTTAGTTGATAAAATTAAAAAATATTTCAAAACACTATAAAAGGAAAACAAATATTCAAATTAAAATATATTTTAAATGTTTGTTTACTTCAATTTTTTAAATTCTAATGAATCTCTTTTTTTATACACTAATAAAAGTTATAATACATCACTTGATCAAAATGACACAAAGAACAAATAATAAACATAATAATAAAATTTTGACATAGATTTTGTATCTTTTGAACTTCAATATATGTTAGATAGTGACAAAAAAATATTCATAGCAATTACATTAAATTTTTATATTGTAGTAAATAAAAGTTATTTATACAATTAAAGTGAAAAAATTACAGTATGATTAATAATGAGTTATAAAATAACAAATAATTAGATAGAATATATCAAAATATTATTCTACATGATGAAAATAAACAATAAATAAAAATATTAAAAAACTAACAAATGTGTGTTTTAGAAATAATTTGAGAGACTATTGAAAGAAATCGCACAAAGAAAATCAAATGTATAATTAAGGTATGATATGATGAAAAATACCTTAGAGAACTAATTATTAAATTATGTTTGAAGTGGTTAAAATTAAATAGAAATATCATTAGTGACCAAAACATTTGTCATTAAATTACAAATAAATAAGTAATTAAATTGGTCACTAAATCAAGTACTGATTCGATCATTGAATCGGTCACTAATTTAATCATTGATTCAGACAATAAATCAACTACTACCACCAATGACGAAAAATAGTGACTGATATGGGTTATTGACTAAATCAGTCACTATTTCATGTTTTTCTTGTAGTGAATTATCATATACTATTCCTAAATATCATTATATATATATATATATAATTTTAACCACTTCAAACATAATTTAAAGTGAAAAAATTACAGTATGATTAATAATGAGTTATAAAATAAAAAATAATTAAATAGAATATATCGAAATATTATTCTACATGATGAAAATAAAAGCAATAAATAAAAATATCAAAAACCTAACAAAAGTGTGTTTTTGAAATAATTTGAGAGACTATCGAAATAAATCGCACAAAGGAAATCAAATGTATAATTAAGGCATGATAAGATGAAAAATATCTTAGAGAACTAAGAAAAAATTTTCAAATATCAACATATAACGAAAATAATTATTTTAATGAAACAAAAGAGTTCTTCAAATTAAACAATAATTAATAATAATAATAATAATAAGTAAAGAATTTTTTTTATATTATCTTAAATTGAGAGTATAAACATTCTCATGAGAAAGGAAAATATATAATAAATAAAAATATTAAAAAATAATAGAAATATTCAAATGTGAGGCATAAAACTTTTTAATTAACATACATCATTTTAACATAATTACATAAAGGTTATGATAAGAAAAAAAAATATTGGAGATACGAATGAGTTTCATGACAAACCAAATAATTAAAAAAAAAAAAAAAAAAAATATATATATATATATATATATATATATATATATATATGTGTGTGTGTGTGTGTGTGTGTGTGTGTGTATGTGTGTGTGTATATGGGGTTACTTAATTAATTGTGAATATTTTAATAATTTAAACGAGAATGGAGATATGGCGATGACGGGTATTATGGCGGGGATATGTACATCCCCATACCCAATTGAAAAAGTCGGGGATTCCCCATACCCATACCCATGCCAAGTCAATGCGGGGATTCCCCGTCAAAACGGGGACAGGTTCAGACAATACCCACGGGGACGGGTTTATTTGCCATCTCTAGTTATGGAAGTGTTGTAAAGTGCTCAAACTATCAAAGAACATGAGATTAAGTACTGGAACAGATACTCAAACAACAAATGATATCAAAGAATTTGCTTATTGGATATTGAAGATTGGAGACAGAGACATGGATTTAAATGAGAATGGTGAGTGCATGGTTGAGATTCCAAAATAGTTGCTCATTGAAAATACAGAGTTACCTTTAATGTCATTGGTTGAATTTGTTTATCCTAAATTTGTGGTTAACATGATGAAGCCTGGTTATTTTGATGATGGAGCAATCTTGTGCCCAACAAATGATTCATGTTGTCTTTATTAGGTGGTGAAGATGTCACTTATTTAAGTTCTGATACACCTTGCCAATCTGATGTACAAGATGAAGTTCAATCTGAATGGTTTACATCTGAATTCTTAAATGATATCAAATGTTCAGGGATACAAAATCATAAGCTGAAGTTGAAAACAGGTGTCCTAATCATGCTCTTGAGAAATATTGATCAAGTGAAAGGTCTTTGCAATGGCACAAGATTGCAAGTTAACCATTTAGGAAAAAATGTAATCTCAGCAACTGTAATTACTGGAAAAAAATATTGATGATAGAATTTTTATATCAAGAATGGATTTAGTTCCATCTGATTCAAGATTGCCTTTCAAATTTCAAAGAAGACATTTTCCGATATCCTTATGCTTTGCCATGACGATTAACAAAAGTCAAGGACAAACTCTTTCTAGAGTAGGACTTTATCTTCCTCTCCCTGTATTCACACATGGCCAGCTATATGTTGTTATTTCTAGAGTAAAAACCAAAAGAGGATTGAAAATACTTATACTGGATGAAGATGGAAATGTCACGAACACAATGAAAAATGTTGTGTACAAAGAAATTTTTGAAACTCTTTGACAAATAAGAGACTATAGGTATGTAATTTAGTATATTTCATTTCGAATTTAACTTATTAGTTTGTAAAAACATACATGAACTTGTTTATCTTTTTGCTTCTTCTTCAATTGTTATCTTCCAAAGTATTGCATGTTCTTTTCTCTATTGGAGGAAAATCATTGTCTTTTAAAGAAATCATATTTTCAGCATACCTTAACATTTCTATCAGTAATCTTTTTTTGTGTTTGTTGTAGTAGATAAAAAAATAGACAACCAAAGACAAAATGAAATACAACAACAATGCTTCTCAAAGCAACAACAATATGTTTTTTATTATGTTCTTAATTCATTTCTACACTTCACAATTTTTTTAAGACATAATATTTTCATATAGAGATTATTGCATAGCATTCATTGTTCATTGCCATTTACAAAAAAAATAAAATCTAAAAAACCACGTGCGTTGCACGGGTACAAAAACTAGTATGCATTAATAATAGATAGACTGGCATAGTCAAACTTACATAGATAGAGTAGTGTAGTCAAACATTAATAAGCATTGTTAAAATCATAACATCATCAAAATAAACATAATATAAGTTAAGTGAAACAAGGAAAAATCTAGTTGTCAATCTCCATCAGTTGTCTGTATACTAGTATTTTGTAGGGATCAACTACCGAAAAATCACAATTTAGAAGTAGCATCTAAACCTGCTCTAGATCCCCATCAAATTTAAACCTGAAGGAGTTGGCAACCTCATTTAGAGCTTGAAAAGGCGATGAAATCCTTTACAAATCGAATCCAAATCTTTTTGGTCTTACAATGATGTCCTAAGAAAACAAATTTTGATTGTGATTGTGCGAAGAATGAAGGAACATAGGGTCCCAAAAACTAGTTCTAAGTAGTAAAAGACGTGTTAAGCTAAGAACAGGGTTGAATTTCTCTTTTCAAAAATTATGCTCAGTTTTAAACTTTCAAAAACTTTTTTCTTAAATTCGATTGACCAATGAATTTGGCTATGTATCACTTTTGAATCACACATTTCAAATGATTGAAAATAGGATTAACTAATTAAAAATATGATAGTGTATAAATAGAAAAATCACTTAGCACTCAAATTTCGAATTTAATCATTGTATTAGCCAAGATCAATCATAATTAATGAAAGGTGCAATGTTTTATCAATTGATTATGCAATCATATAAAGATTATAATGAAAGATCATGCAAATTGACTTTCTTGATATATTTAAACTAAAAGCAATGCAATGTAGAAAAAATAGAGCAACACACACAAAATTTTTTAATTGGTTCACTCCAATGGAGCTACATCTAGTTAGTCAAGACAAACTGAGCTTGACTTTCCACTAGTTCAAGAGATTTACAATATCCTTATATAATTAACTCTCGAAAATACACACCTTACACAACAAGTTTTTGGAATCACACAAGAAACACAAACTACACAACAAGAAACCCTTTTATAGACTTGTACTCACACTAGGAACATCATAAGTGCACAAGAAAGATCAAACCTCAAGATTGGCTCTCCCAAGCCAACCAAGACCATTTCTTCAAAGCACCAACCAAGAGCAATCATAATTCCAACACCTATGAAATTAATTTTGAACAGTAACAACACTAATGTCTTTAGAGAGAATGAGATCTTCTGACTTTCAAAAATGATTTTTGTGCAAATGATCATTTTCTCAATCTTTCTAAAGAAAAAAAAAAGCTTTATAGCTTGTAAATTGATATATTGAACAAATTGAAAATACTTCTCAATTGGTTGATTTCACTTATTTAAAGTGAAATCAGCTGATTGATTGTTATTTCAGCCAATTAAATATGTTGTTCACAAAACTATAACCACAAGCTATTTAACACACTTTTTTAACAAATTAAAAACTTGCAAGACAGATACAGGACTTTTATCCTAAGTCAGATTGTCTTAAAGTTCCATCCATATTCAAGCTTCAAGTCTTTTCATACCAACTAGTTCAAACTACATTCCAAACTTGATCAAATCTTCTACCTTCATTAAATCTTTATGCAACAAATCCTATTGTGTCATCACTAGTTTGATGTAAGGAGATGTTTATTGGAAAAGGTACCATTTGGCCATCAAATTTAGATTGAGCAGGGATTTGGGGGACAGCAAATTTTGACTTAGCCTTTTTTCCTCTTTTTCTTTTTAGATTGGCATCCTTTGGGGTAGTCTCGCCTTATTATGAACACAAGGTCATTCTGTTAGGACTTTTTTGAGCTTTTGCAATGCCTTCACTATCTTTCATACTTTTCATTTCCTTGTAGCGGTGAGCTATTTCTTTATAGGAAATGGCCATATGATACTCTACATATATGCCAAAATATGAGCAAATTAATTAAGTTATGAAGGAATGATAGGGAAAAAGGGGTAAAAGAACACTAATGTAAATGGATAAGTCTAAGACCTAATATTCTAACTTTGTCATAGTTGTAGTATCAAAAATGGTTTCTTATTTTTCCAAAAGTTTACAACATGTTGATCTTGGAAACATTGTCAAAGTAATTTGATGAATATCCAAAGTGTATGGACTTAAAGCAAAGAATATAAAGTTTGAAGAACATTCATATGGAATTGTATAAGTGGTTATGTTGATATATTAGGTTGTGAGTAGTTCAAATCATTGATAAAATATTTGATTTAAATCATAGTTGATAATTAAGTATATTTTAATAAACTAAAAGTATAATCAAATTTTTTAAAATGCTCTGCAAGAATATTTTAATTCTTTATTTTTACTTTAGATTTGTTCAAATACATTGATTATCAAGGTTTGATTTCTAGTTAATGTTCTAGTTTGTTAAAGCAACTTTTTAACAAGTTAAAATATTATAAGTTTTTGGGATATATCCTATGAATAGTTTAATCAACTAAAATAACTATCAGTTAGTTGATTTCATTGTTTAAGTGAAATCAACTAATTGTTTATTACTCTTAATTGATTAAATGAATTAGAAAATATTTCTATAAAACAACATTCAACTCATATGAAATCAAACATTTTAAAACTACATTTTGATATACTTTTTAAAGTTGATTTGAGTGTTATGTTATTGGAAATGAAAATATCAAATTGTTCTTGAGAAGATCTTGATAAATTTTTTTGAAAACTTGAAATTGATAAAAAGGTTCACGTGATAGGCTTAGCTACTAGTTCAAATATCGCATATAACTACATCATGTAGCCTACAATTTTAAGAAAAAACGTAGTGTATAAAAAAGCGATGGTAATTTTGCAGTCTTTGACTAGGTATAAGTTATGGTTCTCTAGGAACCATAGCATATACTCTTACTGCTAGAGTATAGGCTACGATTTTATAAGGAACCATAGCTTATACCCTCTAAAGAGGGTTAGTTTGTGAAATTTTTTACATGGCTCGTGCATAACATTATTGCCTTTTTCCGCTATGAATGCCTTTGTTTCTAGGTTTTCTCTCTTGTTTTTCTCTCATTTTCTTGCTCGCTTTCTCTCTTGTTTCTCTTCATTTTCTCTCTTGTTTTTTCTCTCATTTTCTCTATCATTTTCTTCCTCTGTTTACAGGTTCGCCATTGCCATGTTTCAAAAGGTCTTTCTTGTTCTCTATCCAAGTTTATTTCCTCTCCATTCAAGTTCGTTTAAAGAGTGCTTTTTTATTGCCCTCGTTCACCATTTATTGTGTGACCATATTGTTTCAATGTTTTTCCACTATGCTAAAACTCCTACACTCCTAGGTTTGCATTCCTTTCTTCACCTTAAACCCTAAATATTATGTGATATATTTGATTTATCTTTTGTTGTATGAATCATGGTAATTTTAGAGGATGATGAACCCTAAACCCTAAATGTTGTATACAAGTTTAAGAGCTACTAAAATAAAAAATATTTCTTTTTTTATATTCCATAATAGGCTACAATTGGATGAAAAAACTGTGGCCTATTCATGACTATAGGGCCAAAATAATTTATACTTAAGCTTGCTTAAAGCTTTATCTACCCCAAAGTTCCCCATATGTCCCCCTTCATGTATTTCTTTGACCATGAGTTTTCTATGTGAACCTTGGGGAATGAAAACCTTTCCTTCTTTGAACAAATACCCATCATTCACATAGAAACCTCCTTGGGCGTTTTTAAAACAATCAACATAAAGAGATGAGAAGTCATAATCTTGAGAATACAATTCATGTATGTGATTAAATCCCAGAATTTGGACACCTAGTTTTGCAAAAAGATTGTGCCTTCTTGACAAGGTATCAACCACAATATTGGTTTTGCCCTTCTTGTATTTAACTACGTAAAGAAATTGTTCTAAGTACTCCATCCATTTAGCATGCATTTTATTTAACTATGTTGACCCTTCAAATACTTCATTTACTTATGATAGTTGCCAAAGAAGTTAATAATGGAGACCATTCTTCATGAGTAAAATTTTGATGATGATAAAAGCAAGTCCAAGAACTTAAAGAGATGGCAAAAGATATTGGAAAGACTATTCTATTAATGTATTTATTTATGCCTTTGTAAATAATTCATGTATTTGTAACGTCCCTATTAGAAATTACTTAATAAAAAAACATAAGAATTGGAATTCAAACGTCAGAATTTTATTTATCCCAATGCGGGAAAATTTGAAACATTATTCAACGCGCCATAATTTAATTAAACAAGAGTAATAAAATTATTACAATTTCCAAAATCCAACAAAATAGTATAAAACACTAATAATTTCCTAGCTCAAAGTCCCCAAGCTAGCCCTCTCTTCGTCTCTATGCGTCTACAGCATCACCTGTAACATCATCTGCTCTCGTGTAATGAATCACACGATCATCGCCAAACACAAACAGAAAGGGTGAGCTTACAAATAACAATCAATTAATTTGATAAAATTAAAAAACACCCAATTGTTTTATTCTAGTTAGTTCTTGGCCAAGACCTTAATACCCCAAGGGTTTTCAACCTTCAATTCACATAAAATTGTTAGCCTTGGATTCAAACCTGTCCGCTCGTGGTCCTGCCTCTACGAACCTCCCCGTTGGTAGTCGTGCTCTACGAACCTCCCCACTCCTAGTCTTGCTCTACAGACCTGCCCGCCCATAGTCCAACACACGTGATCCACCAACTACATACCTTCCCGCACGTAGTATCTCTCAAGTGTGAGCACGGAACATACAAACTTACCCACTTGTATCCCCAACCTACTCGCTCGTATCCCCACACGAGAGTAACATGATATCAACCTTCCCGCTCATATCATCACGTGTTCACCACCATCCATGAACCTACCTGCAAATGGCACAACATGTCTTGATCCAAGTTCGCATCAATGCATACAAACAACACACATGATCTAATACATGCAGCATTATTGCCTGGCGCAGGCTAAGCACCGCCATGCGAAAGCCTGTACAGACCGCCTAGTGGGACCTCCCGGCCGCCAGGCACCAGGCCTCTCACAGACCGACTATTGCAGGGTCTATTGCCTGGCGGAGCACACCTTGCCGCCAGGCACCACGCGGTGCAGGGACCCCCTCACTAGTCATATCGCCTTGTGGACACCCATAGGCCGATAGGCGCCATACTAGTAGCGCAGTTCTGCTAGTTTTGGCACCCAAGTTAGGTCGTTCCTTAATCCATAATACTACCAAAGGCGTCACTACTCCCTCACTTATCAGGACATGATGCTAACTACCCAGCCATACCACAATCGATTCAATTACCTTTAACTCATATTCATAGGTTCATGTATTCTAGACATTTGATTCACCAAGTTCTCTATCCGTGCATAATGGCTCAATCAAGCTTAAGAAAAGAATCACAGATCCAGTATTTCAATATCGGACAACCTGCTTCTACTAAACTGAAATGGTACTCAAGCCTTTCACTTAAATATTTCCCAATTAGCGCTACATAATTATGATTGATACCTTAACCCACCATATTATAATTATCCAACATTCATCAGTCTATTACCATTCCTAGCACCCATAATCTCCATTACCATTATTTTTCATATCGATTTCAACTCAATATCCATCCCAATTCTCACATACCCATATTATAAGTACATTTTTTCCTCTTTTCTTTAAGACCTTCCAAATTATTAAAGATTATACACCATATTATCGTCCACCTTCATTTACATCAATAACCACTACCTCACTCTCGGTTCCAACATTGCTAGAGCATTAGACTGGAAAATTCCAGCCATCACCTAGCGGCCCCTTATGCGCCACCAGGCAACATACCAGATCCTGGGAAAATTCCCAATCTTCCCTCTGTACGAGGGACCTCTAATCTTCCTCCATCCCGTCTCACCATGCATTCCACTAAATTTATATGCAATCCAGAAATAAAATGCATAAAACATTGCCACGATTAAATAACAATTAGTCGTTGGGACTAGATTCCTACTTGCCCTCTTTCAAATGTGCTCATAATCTCATGATCACCCATGCCCCCATGGTTCCCAAGCTTCATCAACACCCAATTCCATTCAAATTGCCGCAAAAACACCAAAGCACAATACACAACAAATAAATTTCCAGAAGTCGCGAGCACTCCTGCATAGAACAACACAAAACGATGCAGTTCACGTCGTTGCCGCCAGGCGATTCATCCACGAACCCAGAATTTCACGAAAAACGCGCAAATGAGAGGGAGTTCATGCAATTTTGATTATAAACAAGTACAATATATCATACAGAATTAAAAACCAACATAAACAACTCCCCTTACTTGGAAATCCTTGCTCCAAATGGTCTTCCAAGCTTTTCTTTCAAGAGGTCAAGGAACCTTCCTTTCCTACTCCAAAATTCTCAACTTTCACTCTTCCAAACGCACTTTTGATAGCTTTGGAAACCAGTCCTTTCAGCACCACGAAAATGCAGTCCTAATTTCTCCTCTAATTCCCCTCTCTCCCCAATTTACTACTACCTTAATCACCCTTTACTACACCAAAACGAAATTAAAAAAATATGCTTAATGGCTTTAATTTCTTATGTTAATGGACATTCAAGGACCATTATTGGTTGCCTTTCCAACCCACTAGGCTTTCCTTCTTGTAGCTAGTGTTTCTCTGCCCTTTCATATTCATGCCAAAGAAAATTTGGCAAAAATAAAGTTTAATTCGTTCTTAGCAATGTTTGAACCCATAACCATTCAATCACAAAGCATGTGCACAACCAATTCATATTTCATGATAATTCCTATAATTTTAGGATTACATTATCATTAAGCACGTTCAACCATAACATTAAAATAATACTCATATTAAAATAACATACAATTGGCACACACAGGACTTTAACCTAAGTCCTCTCACACAATCAAGTACTCTCAACCATTTGAGCTAGTACTTTTCCACATTATTATAATTCGTAGTAAATGCCATAAGGCTCCTACTACCCGCATTTATTAAATAATTATTTATCTAATTATTTAAATTTATCAGGTCCTACAGTATTCACAAATAGTTTGTATGTAGGACTTAGAGAGTTACAATAGCAACTTCCACAAAATCACTCTAGGAAGTTTTATTTTTCACAAAACACTATGTGATAATCAATTAGCACTTATAATAATTGATTATGAAACTGAGTTCAAGTTTTCAAAAATGATTATGTAATAATTGATTATCTAAGAGGATAATCGATTATCATTGCGAGAAAATGTTTTTAGAAAAGAATATGGAATAATAAATTATCCTAGCATAATTGATTATCATTGGTAGTTGTAACTTTACGTTTTAGATTCTTGACCTAATTTTTGAAAGTCTATATAGGTTGTTCTAAACCTATTTTGAAAATAACCTTTTTGAAAAACCTAGTGTGGGTAGAGCAATAACTTTCACCAAGTGGGTTCTTGGGAGATTGAGTGTTGTTGTTGTTGCTAGGAAACTTGTTCATCATTTGTGTGACTTAAAGGAAGTGTTTTTCATCTCTTATGTCATCAAGAGAGGAGTATTCTAAACCCTAAACTTTCTTATTTGTGATTGTATTTAGAGTTTATTTTATTGATTGTTGATCTGAACTAGTATAAATACATTGTGTCAATCTTCTCTTTCCTTACGCTATTTTATTATTTGAAGTTACATTAAAGGAAAGATTTTTTAATTGAAATGTTAAATTTTGGGAAAAAAATTATATTAATTTGTATTATTTAAACCAATTCACCCCCTAATGACTTGGGCCATGCCATGCCATCTAGTAAATAAAATTTATCCAAGGAGCTAGAGCTTGGATCAAATTTTTATAAATTAAAATTAATTTTGGGCCCTGAATTTAGGCCATGCTTAAAATAATTAAGTTGCACATCAAAATTGGATTAAGAAAAATCACCTAGCATTTAAATTGGGCTTCAATTGATCCAATTCAAATGTTAGGCCAAGAAACACATTCTTGAACACCACACATTTAACATAGTTAGCACATGGTGCAAAGCATGGTAAACGTGAGGTGCCACATGTCACTTGATCTACTTTTCAAGGCTAGAAAGTTAGAGAACATGTGCTGAAATTTCCATTCACGTTTTCCTTCTCTTTGGCCAAGAATGAGGAGCTTCTCCTCCTATAAATGGAAAGCTCTACCCTTTGTAAGACTCACTTTTGAATGCTAGTGTTATGCTGTTGTGATCACTCTACAACTTGCATTTGAGAGTCACTTGCTAGAGTTTCCCTTAGGAACCTCCTCTGGCCTTCCTTCTTTAAGATTGGCCTAATCTTCTTAGAGTTTAACCTTCACCAATCAAATTCACTACCACTGAGTCATCATTTCTACTGCATTTCTTCCGCTACTCATCCATGGAGCCTCCTCGTTCCAACAAACTCACAAATGGAGGCTCATCACCCCTCCTCGTGGGTTTTGTCCACACAAAAACATTCCGCTGCGCAATTCTCACAATGGTCACTATGAATGACAAAGTCCTTGGAAATAAGATAATGTTCCCCAAGTTTGAAGGGCCTTCACAAGAGCACATAATTCCTTGTCAAAGGTGGAGTAATTGTGAGAGGCACCATTGAGTTTTTCACTGAAATATGTAATGGGGTGACATTCTTGCAATAACATTGCACCTATGCTAACATTTGAGGCATCCCATTCTATCACAAAGGTTTTTGAAAAGTTTGGCAATGCTAGAATTGGTGCCTCGGTGAGTCTTTCTTTTATTTCTTCAAAAGCTTTTGGTTGTGTTTCTCCCCAAGAAAATGTGACATATTTCTTCACTAACCCATTGAGTGGTGAACCTAGACTAGAGAAGTAAGGAACAAACCTTCTATAAAGAATTTTAAAACCATGGAACCTCTTAACTTCTCCCACATTTTTGGAAATAGGCCATTCTTGGCTGGCCTTTATTTTCTCAAGGTCCACATGAACCCCTTGTTTATTGACCACAAACCCTAAAAAGGCAACACTATCAACACAAAAGGTGCATTTATCTATATTAGCAAACAATGATTATCCCTAAGAATGGAGAGGACTAACCTAAAATGACCTACATGATCATGCAAACTCCTATTGTACACTAAAATATCATCAAAATAGATGACAACAACAAACTTTCCTATGCAATCCCTAAGGACATTATTCAAAAGCCGCATGAATGTACTATGGGCATTACTAAGGCCAAGGCATAACTAACCATTTATACAATCCAAATTTTCTCTTGAAAGCACTTTTCCACTCATCACCTTCTTTAATTCAAATTTGGTGATAACCGCTTTTAAGATTAATTTTAGAAAATACAATGGACCCATGTAACTCATCTAGCATATCTTTTACTTTAGGAATTGGGTGCCTATATTTTATTGAGATATTATTGATGACCCTACAGTTACAATACATTCCCCGCTTTCGATCTTTTTTTGGTACTAATAAGATAGGCACAACACAAGGGCTAAAACTTTTTTTTCGAATCCAACCCTTGTCTAACAAGTCTTCTACTTAAGATTATATCTCAATTTTTTAAGGATCGGTCCTATAGGCAAGTTTCTTAGGTTCAAGACTAGTAGAAGTGCATTCGAGTGTTCCTCTACACAAAACGGGGTATGAAGGTTGTTCACCTTGAAGAAGGTTTTCTAAAGAACTCTGATTTTAAAAGAACTTCATGTTGAATGACCTTGTGGGAAGGAACACCAATTTCCCACACATCCAACTCATTTTTAGTTACTTTTTACGGGGTTTTTGAACTTTTTGTATCTTCATCCTCTCTCTTGACTTTAATTTGAACTTGATCCTTTGCCACTTGTGTTGGTGTCAAAGGATGAAGTACAAATTTCTTATCCTTGTGTTGGAGGGTAATTTCATTAGAAAGACCATTGTGTATAGATTTTCTATCAAATTGCCATGGTCTTCCTAATAAAATATGACAAGCCTCCATGGGAACTATATCACATAAAACTTCATCTTTGTAGTTCCCATCAAGAATTGAACCATCATTTGCTGATTAATTGTTATATCTTCATCTTCAATTAGCCACTCAAGTTTATAAGGTTTAAGATGGGGCATTACAACTAAATTCAATTTCCCAACCAATCTACTGATGTAACAATTGTAACAAGATCCATCATCAATAATTAGAGAACATGTATTATCTAAAACTTTGCATCATGTGTGAAAGATGTTCTCTCTTTATGTGATGGTTTGCACTAGGTTAGACTTTGAGAAGTCTTCTTATCATGAGAATATCTCCTCCACAAGGGTATACATCCTCTCTATTGGACTCTTCACTCTCATTGGATGAAGACTCCTATTGGCCACTATAGTATGCCCTTCAAGATTATGGTGCTTTTTGTGGGGCACTAAGCAACTATGTGACCTCTTCCTAGACATTTAAAGCACTTGATGTCATTAGTGCGAGTGTGTGTGGATGACTCACCCTTGCTCTTTTCCTTTTCTTTATCTTTGGTTGGTTTCTAAGTGTTCTTCTTTTTCTCATTTAAAATCCTTCTTTATAAAGAACTAGTCTGAGCTTGATCTCTTTTGGAAGAAGATTTTCTCAAGTATTGTTGTTCTACCTTTATACATATTTGAACTAGATCATTCAAATCTCTATAAGGTAGTAGCTCAAATCTATCCCTTATTTCAAGGTTTAAACCACTTAAAAACCTAGCTAAGGGAATGTCCTCCTCTTCTAAAATACTTGACCTCATCATGTACAACTCCATTTTCTATATATACTCTTCTACAGACATGGGTCTTTATTGAAGCATTTAGAGTTTGTCCATGAGCTTCCTATTGTAGTAGGAGGGGATATGCCTTCTCCTAAGGGCAAACTTAAGGTCATTCCAATAATCAATTGGAGGACTATAACCTCTCTTGGACTAAAGAGGTCCACCAATACATAGCATACCCTTGAAAGCTTAGGGTTGCTAGAGGAACTTTCCTTTCTTCACTAACTTAGTGGCATGCAAAAAGTTGTTCCACCTTCATTTCACAGTCCAAGTATGAATCAACATTATCTTTATCGTATGAGTAGGGTAGGTCAACCTTAGATTCTCTAGGGGTATGTTTCTTTCTTTGCCTCCTAATGGAAGAATATTGTTGATAATAGTTTATGTGACCCCACCAAGCCCAATTGCACCTTCAAGCCAAAGCCCAAGCCCATTAAAAGGTCCAATTACAAGATCAATGATGAAGAAGATTCAAAAGGGCCTCCCATTAGATGATCACAAATTCATTGGGCTTCTCACATTCTTTACATGGGCCAAAGAGATCACAAAGACTTGAAGAAGTGCATGTAAATCTCGTAGTGTAGATTTAAATTGGGCCATTGTTTGGATTTTGCTTTCCAATAATACATAAGACATGAAAGGAACATAAGATGGGGCTCAAATTGGGCTCGGCCCATTTCTCTTCATACATGGCCGAGAATAGCAAGGCAAGAAGACTCCTTTGCTTCATGGTTTGACTAAGGTTGGTCATCACATCTAAAGTCTAAGAATCCTTCTTGTTCTTCAAGCCAAGATCCAAGGGGCGTGACCTTGCCTCCTTCTCCAAGCTTGATCTAAGGGCCAAGATCAAGGCGCACTCCATCCAATGGCTCTCCTTTTTCATGTGTAAATGGCTTCATATAAAAGCCAAAATTTCACTCATTTGTAGACACTCTTAAAATTTTATGCAATAGATGCTAATTGAGTTGAGAGCACTCCTCCCTCTATTGCCTTTGAGAGTCACCCTTTCTAGAGATTTCCTCTTTCTACCTCTAGCCACCTTCCTTAGGCTAGCATATATTAGGAAATCCTATCACCTCCTTCACTTTCCATTGCTTGCAAGTGCCTTCAAACTTGCCTCCTTTCCTTCATCCAATTTTCGCTGCCCATGGAGTTCTTCACGCACCTTTGGAGCTCCACTAATAGTTCCTTAGTTTTAGTCTTTCTTCTCTTTCAAAGGTTGTGTCCCCACTCATAGAGCCTCTACTAGAGTGACTCCTACATTGAATATTTTTTTATAATTTTTCTTCTAGTTATCTTATAATCCTAATATCCTCCTTCAATATGGCAAGTTGAGCCTCTCTTTCAATTTGATCTTTTTTATCTTTTGCTTGGCTTCTTGTTGTCTCCATAGTTTGGGTGACTTGAGCACTTGAGAAAGATATTTTAGGTTGTGAAAAGATTCCTCAGAGTCATGCCCACTATGTAAAGAAGGACGTCTAGACATCTTTTATTATAAGTTTTCCTAGGATAAAAATATTAGAAGGTTTTCACAAGTTCACTCCAATGTAAGAGAAACTTAATACCATGAACTTGATAAGGATATAATATCAAACATGAACACAATTATTAAAAGAAAAAGAAATCAAAGGCACAATCAATCGATGAAAATTGATTTGATCATCTCAAAAGCCATTTCATTGGGTTCAAAGGAAAAAGATCATTGCAATGACAAAATTTACTCGGTCAAACAAAGTATTTTACACAATATAAGGACTAACAAAACTTGACAATATGGAAGTGATCTTAAAATCAAAAATAAACTCAAAGAAGCATGAATTCACTGAAAAACATTTAAGTAGACTCAACAAATTGAAAATGCACACATGGTTTAACTCGAAAAGGAGCTTAAACACACAAATTGGTTCAAGATGAACAAGGCTTTGAACCAAATGCAAACTCACACAAAAAGATTCAATCGGTAAAAAACACGAAGACAAGTAAGGAAATGATAAGAACAACATGGAATTAGAGAAAAGAGACAATGACTTATCTCTTAAAGCCCATGGGTTCGACCTTGCTCATGATACCACTTGATGAATCCATAGGTGCCATGGACGGGAGGAATGGATTCGCGGATGGGTGGGATTCAGCGAAAGCAATTCAAGAATGGTTCGATATTGATGTTTGAGATGGAAAATGATGAGGATTCTCTGGAAAGGTTAGGCCAATTCTAGAGGAAGGGGGCTAGAGGAAGCTCTAGGAGAAGCTCTAGCTAGGTGAATCTCAAAGAAGAAATTCCCTGGAGTGATCTCAACATAATTTCTTTACACATTCAAGAATGATTTTACAAAGGATGGAGACCTTAATTTATAGGAGAGAGGTCTCTAATTTGGACAAGTAAAAGGGAGGGAAATTCAAATTAAATTCTCCTATGTGCTCCTAGATATTCATCGCACATGGTTGATCAAATGTCATGCGACACTCACATTTTACATATTTTTCAACATGTTCAAATTATGTTAAATATGAGAACTTTCTTAGACAAAAAGTGGTCGCCTAGGATTGAATTGGCCCTTAGGAAGCCCAATCAAAACCTTAGGTGATCTCACATTATCCAAGCTCAAGTACAAGCCCAATAATTAAAAACAAAGACCAAATACATAGACTAAATAAAACATATTCTAATGGACATAAATACAAGCCCAATAAAAACTATATCTTGATATCCTCCTTGGTCCATGTCATTAGTAACTTGAACCCACTGAGCCTACTAGCCTTAGTATCTTCCTAGCCTTCTTAAATCTTCCTTATCATGTTTCTAGTGATAGGTCCTTGGGTTGGGCTTCTGGTTAAGCCTAATAACCAATTTGAAGGTTATTAGGAATGATTAAGATGAAAAGATATAAATAACACTCTTAAAAGTTGAAAAAAGGATTACAATTTTCAAATAAAAAATCTATAGTATTTGTTTAGTTAGATATTTCCAGCCAGAACATGTATAAACAATTAATGTCTATTATTTTTTTTCTCATTTAACTACATTAATCCAGGAACAGAGTTTTTAGGTATAAAGTGTTTACGTTTCAGTGGCTGAATGAATTCCCCTTTTTTCCAATGATGCGTCGTCTATTTATTTATATTGAAATCTTCAAAGCTTTTCAACGTAGAGTATTAAGCATGAGAAAGCGATCTCGAGTATGTTAAGTTGTACCAAACCCTATAGTACGTGTCAATGTTATAATTTATGGTATGAATACCCTTTTTTCCCAGGGAAAATGATATAGTGACACGCCAATTTTTACAACTACTCTCACAACCTGACTTGTCATTGCCACTTTCAATTTTATTTTTTCTATTTCAAAATCCACATTGGTTTCTTTGAATGCTAACGAGAGAGACATAAAGGGAGAAACCCCGCAAATGTCGTTGTTGGAGTGGAGAGCACGTTCTCCTTGTCCTTAACCGCGACACACTTTCTATTGAAAAGGTGATCAATTTTTTCTATCCTTTACTCTTCCTCATGTCAACATTCATTCCTAAACCCTATTTTTTCCTTCATTTTGTGCGTTGGTGTTATTCGTTGCAAGGGTGTGAGTTTACCCATTGGTGGAAACCTTCATGCATTGTACCTCTATATCCATTTCCTTGGAAAGGAGCCATCCATTTTTCGTATAGTGGCATGGTGAGCTTCATCGTCTTAGTGTTTGGAGGTTTTGTCGAAGCTTATCGGGGTCCCTTTTTCAAGAGTAAGTTGTTGTTGAGTAAAGTTTTTTTTCTATATTTTTCTTCTAATTAATACATGTTGAGAAAGGGAGATGGAAGATTGTATTTTTTTTTGGGAATGTGGATTGTTTGGATTAGGGTTAATTTTTTTCTGTTGTTAGTTTCTATCATTTTCGTTTCTGAAATTGTTCGTTTTCCTTTGAAAATGATTTTGCCTAAATTTGTATTTAGAAAAAAAAAATTGGTCTTGTGTATTTGTTTGTTGAACCAGAATATTTGATTGAGTGTTTTAATTCTGATTGCTGAGTGTGTTGTGATTTTGTTGTTGGCATGAAGGTGTCATTGCCACTTTATATTTTATTTTATTTTTATTTCAAAATTCACGTTGGTTTCGTTTGAAAGGTGAAAGGGTTTGGAAGACAATCTACTCTTCTAAGAAAGCTTGAGTGTGAATCCCATTTTGAGGTGCATTCATCTTCTTCAACTGGTCTTCTTCTTCGTCACTTCGTGCAAACTTGTTGAAGGGGTATTGTTGTTTAAAATTGAAGGATCAACCAAGGGAACATTTTAAGAGCCAAGCCACACGAACTCCATTTTTTACATACATGAGGAGAAAGCGCCATAATTAGAAGAAACTTGAATTACTTAATTTTACAGTGCTATGTTCGATAATGTAGCGATGTTGAAAATATTTTATTTTTTGTAATGTTTGAAGAGTATGATATATTAGTACTTGTCTTTTATGATATTAAGTAAGGATTAATTATAAAAATGTTGAAGTGATATTGTTGGACAAAAGTACTTTTATTGTAGTTATTTTATTAGTTTCAATGGACCTGATACTTCATTAATCCAGTCTGAACAGAAGAACTTAAGTGCATGCTTACTCATGAAATAATAAATGTTAACCCTGTTGGAATGGCTTACACATAAATATTTCATAGATGGCTAACTTTTGAAATGCCACTGTCATGCCTTCAATCTTGTTTTAAGATAAAATCATCAATCTCCACTTCCTTAAAGTCAGTCCAAGTTCCCTCCTTTTTGTCTTTTTTAAAATAAAGGTGCTTATATTTGGTGTTGATTTCTATTGTCCAGTAATTTTGCTTACCCATGGCTATGTGCTAACCCGTGGTATTATTTTTGAACATATATGAAAGAATGTACAAAACCTCTTTCAATCATCACTCTCTTGATTAGTAGTGGGGAGTATATGTGGGTCAGTCAAGGAATGCAATTTTCTCATACTAAAATCCACAATAACATATGAATTCATCTCTTAACTACGTGTCAACCTGTGAGTTAATAACTACTAAGCTAGGTTTAATGCTTTGCACATCAATTTTTCTTTCTTCCATAACTTTAGTACTGGCACTTTTATTCCTTCTATAATTCATGTTGTAAACTTAAATTTTCATACTCCTATTCATTCTAGTGAAGTCCAATTGGCCCTTCGTTGTGTTTTGGAAAAGGAAAATAAATATGCCAATATTTGGTGTTGATTTCCACTGTCCACTATTTTTTCTTACCCATGGCTACGTAAGTGCTAACCCATGGTATAAGTTTTGAACATAAATTTTTCTATCAGGATAACCTACGTAAGTGCTAACCCGTGGTATAAGTTCTACCATTGTCCACTATGAATTCGTTGTTGTTGTGGACATTTGGGTTCACATTTGTGTCCACATATATTTCCACAATATTGTGCACATTGTTAACATTGCTCTTCACATTTGGTTGTACACCCCTTTCAAAATTGGTGTCCACACTTAGCTTCTGAACTGCTTTCTATTCCCCTAAAGGAACTAAAGATTCAACTTCTTCCTTTATGGAAGACTTTATGTCATGTTTAAAGACCTGCAATGGTTAAATTAATTTTTCACTTTAACCACAACAATTAAACATGACCATATTACAATTTATTACCTTTAAAATATTCCTTAAGGTAAATATTAAGGCTTCAAACACCCAATCAAATATTTTGGTTCAATAAGCAAATACACAAGATCCAATTTATTTTTTTAAATACCAATTTAGGAAAAATAATTTTTAAAGGAAAATGAACAATTTCAGAAATAGAAATGATAGAGACTAACAACAGAAAAAAAAATTAACCCTAACCCAAATAACCCACATTCCCAACAAAATACAATCTTCCTCCTCCCCTTCTCAATAAGTATTAATCGGAAGAAAAATGCAGAAAAAAAAAACTTTACTCAACAACAACTTACTCTAGAAAAAGGAACCCCAATAAGCTTCGATAAAACCCCCCAAACACTAACGCAACGAAGCTCACCATGCCATAACACAAAAATGGATGGCTCCTTTTCAAGGCAATGGATATGGAGGCACAACGCACGAACCAATGGGTAAACCCACACCCTTGCAACGAACAACACCAACACTGAAAACGAAGGACAAAATAGGGTTTGGGAATGAACAAGGACAAGAGGAAGATAAAGGTTAAAGAAGATTGATCACCCTTTCAATAGAAAGTGTGTCGTGGTTGAGAACAACGAGAACGTACTCTCCACTCCAACAACGACATTTGCGGGGTTTTTCCCTTCGTGCATCTCCTTTTGCTAACATCCGAAGAGAACCAATGTGAATTTTGAAATAAAAAGAAATAAAATAGAAAGTGACAGTGACACGTCATATTGAGAAAAGTTGTAAGAATTGGTGTGTCACTATATCATTTTCTTTTTCTTAGTGTTGCATTGTCTTGTTATATCAAAAATCTTTAAAGATTTTCAGCATAGTCTTAAGCATTAAGAAACGGTTTCGAGAACTAAGGAAAAGTGGAAAACTAATAGATTACTATTAGGATGAAATTATTACAAAAGCTTAGTTATATCAGTATGACTTTTACTTTCACTGAGAATATTATTAGTATGCTAATAAAGTAATGACAACGAGATTAAATTGATAATTGCAACCTGAACTTTAAAAACATAATTTTTAAATGTTTTTAGGTAACTCTTAAATGATAATTAATATAAAAAAAAATTAAATAATAATTAATTTTAATGATAAAAAATTATTATTTATTATAGTAATTAAATATTAATTTATAAAATAAAGAGCATTGATTATTAAAATAGTTATTATTATAAATAAAAAATTATAATTGATTACTAAATTGATTATTAATTAATTAGAGATTAATTCAATAATTAATTTATATTTATGACTATTATAGTAATTAATAATTTTTTATTTTTGTGAATTAGTATTTAAATTAGTAATTATAATGAGGCTTAAATAATAGTTTGGTCCTACTTTTTGTTCGGTTTTTTCAATGTGATCTTACTTTTGTATTCTTTTTTAATTTGGTCCTAATATTCGTCAATTTTATTAAATTTGGTCATTTTCACTAACACCGCTAAAATAGTTAACGGAATGTAAACAGTAACTGCCATGTGCCATTTTGTGACTTTTTTTTTTAATTTTTTTAATTTTTTTTAAAATCTTTTTTATTTTAAAAATATTTACACATGTATCATGCCATGTGTCATTTTGTGATTTTTTTAACTTTTTTTTTATTTTTTTTAAATTTATTTTTTTTTATTTAATAAAAATCCACTTGTCAATCCAATATCATGTCACATGTCAGAATCAGATTTTTATATTTAATTTATTCTTAATATTCGTTATTTGTTTTCAATTTGGTTCTAATTTTTTTTAAAATTTAGCATTTTTATTCCTCTCCAAAAACAAAATATAATTTGTATATAAATGTTATAAGGATATTCTTATTAAAATGCATATTTTTATTAAATATTTTTAATTTAAAATTAGAGTTGGTTTAAAATTAAATATTTTTAACCTCTCAAAGTTTTAAATTAATGATGTTATTGCTTTTTTACGTTTTAATTTTAAACTAACTCTAATTTTAAATTAAAAATATTTAATAAAATTATGCATTTTAATAAGAATATTCATATAACATTTATATAAAAATTAAATTTTGTCTCAATTCGGAGAGGAACAAAAATGCTAAATTTAAAAACAAAATTAGGACCAAATTGAAAACAAATAATGAATATTGGAACCAAATTAAATATAAAACCTAACTCTGACACGTGACATGATATTGGCTTGAGACATGAATTTTTTTATTAAATTAAAATAAAAAAATAAAAATCACAAAATGACATGTGACATGATATGAGCTTAACACGTGTACATTATTTTTAAAATTAAAAAAATTAAAAAAATCACAAAAATCACAAAATGACAAGTGGCATTTATTGTTCACATTCGTTAACTATTTTAACGGTGTTAGCGAAAAGGACCAAATTAAATAAAATTGACAAATATTAGAACCAAATTGAAAAAAAAAACAAAAGTAGGACCACATTGAAAAAATCGAATGAAAACTAGGAGCAAACCATTATTTAAGCCTTATAATGGCTAATAACTTTTGGTTATTAGAATTGGTTATTAATAGAAGATTGGAAGATTTTTTGTAGTAAATTTTCTTTTTATTTCTAAATTTTAAAAATATTTTGTCTCTTTATTTGTTAAAAGATATAAAGATTTTAAAAACCTTAGTTTTAAAATACTTTTTAGTCTCTTTAATTTTGAAATAGTTTATTCTAATTTTATAATTAATGTTAAAAAAATCTAGTCATTATTACTGGTGTACTTCCTAACTAACTGTTTTGATAATACGGATATTTTAAATTTCTAAAATTTATATATTGAGTAACGGTTTTAAATACATTTTACAATAATTTTAATTCAGCAAACCCAGTAAAGAAAAAAGAAAAAAAAAAACATATCAACTTTCCTTTCTCATATTCTTTCCACTCTATTAACTTTCTCTCTTGTTCATCTCTTGCTCACTCTATCCTTATCATCTCAAATTTTCTTTTCTTTCCTTTCCTTGTTTCTTAAGTGAGATTTTGCCGAGCGTTTTATACTAGGGTTTAGGTGGTCTTCTGGTTGAAATGTGTGAACATAATTTAAAAGGTTAAAATATCTTTTAACCTAATTTTTGTAAATTTTTTTAATTTTACAAAAATTTTGTACTCAAATATATCTTATTTTTTATTAATTTTGTTTAATTTAATTTTTTTATAATACTATTTAAATTATTAACGACTAGTGACTATCATATATCACTTCATGATTTTTTTAATTTTTTTTAAATGTTTATACATGCCAACCAATTAGCGTGCCTCAACCCCTACTGTTTTCCTTCAAGGTTATGTTGTTCTTTTCTCGCTAAAGGTCCACTTTAGTAACCTTGCTCTTGTTATGTGCTACTAGTTCCAATTATTAGATCTGCTCTTGGAGCTGCCGGTCCCGTTGGTTTAAGGGTCGAAGCCGAGATTAGCTCCTTTCCAGGTAAGGGAAGCTAGAAACATTTCTATTAAATGTGATTGATGTTTGTTTTGCCTTTGTTCTGTGATTTCTGAGCTTGTATGCTACTTTGGATGCATGTGCTGGTTGATACTGTTGTTTGAGTATGCAAATATAGTTGTTGCAGGATGAATAGTAGTGAAACCTGACATTCTCGCCCAAGCGACCCTGTCTCGCCTAGGCGAGACTTATAGGGACAAACCCTAGCTCTTGCTCGAGCTTTCACTCAGGCAGAGGGTCTTCATTTTGAGCGAGGTACTATCTCGTTCAGGCGAGAAAAGCTTGCCTAAGCGAGAACGCGTGGGAGCTTGAGGTGTGTCGCTGCAGTTGCAGCCTAGGCGAGGAACCTCACCTTTGGGCGAGGAACCTCACCTTTAGGTGAGGAGTGAGCTCGCTCAGGCAAGGGAGGGCTCGCCTAAGCGAGTGTGCGAAAAACCTTCCAGGACCTCTGTCGCGATCTCGCCTAAGCGAGGGCCTGCAGCTTGAGCGAGAGGATCCCCCTCGCCTGAGCGAGGGCTCTTGGCTTGAGCGAGATCCGCTGGGGCCTCGCTGTTCTTTTCGCTTGACTGTTATAGAGTGTTTGATTGCTTGATTTGTGTATTTAAAGTATGAAATTGATAAAGGCATGAAATATATGTAGTTATGAATTGAATTGGTATGTTGGTGTGACCTTGGCATGTAAAGTGAATGAGAAGGTGGGTATTAAAGTGGCAATGGTATTGTTATGAAATGAAACTCTATATTCATGGATTTTGGGAAGGATGAGTTGTTATTAATTTAACATGGGGAACGAACAAGAAAGGATCACAAGGGTTGGCATGAGAATTTTTATGTACGATAAATATCACTTATTTGTTGAATATGTTTGGTCTGTGGTCAGTGCGTAATTCTTTGAAATCTCTAGGTGAGGTTTCAGGGTCGTGCTTCAGTGGTCGGGACGTAATTCCATAGCCCCTGTTAGTGGGTGTCCACGGTGGTACCCCATCTATATAATTTGGTAAGAATTCAAGGTAAGAATTACATCCTGACACTCTAAGGAGTCAGTTAGTCTCACTTAGAGCGGATTTACTCTTGTGATGAGAGTAGCAGGAGGCATAAAACTCATTAAGGGCTAATCTTGTGTGGGGGGGATTGATTCATTGTAACACTTGTAACACAAAGCTCGGGGATGAGCAGCTCGGGGGTGAGCAGAGGTATCCACCACAAGTGCAAGCATCCACTGAATCTGACCAAATTATATGTATCTGGATGAGTCAACTCGAGTCTTAGTGTAATTATTTGGAAGGTCATAACATGCTTGGATGATGTGTATATTGGACTGTGGAAGTATATCTGATTGCATGATGAAATCTTTTTGTCTCTAGCTTACCCTTTGCTTGTTTGATTGTTTGTATGTTGTTCTTCTACTTTTGCGATGATTGTGAAACTCTCTTTTATTCTGCCCTAATTTTTAAAGGGCTGCCCCTAATCTTATGGGCCTAAGGGTTGGCTCATAGGGTGTCCACGGCCCCTAAGGTAGTTAATTTTGTCATTCTTGAAGAAACAGTACTCTCACACTCTTCTTTACCTCACAGAGGCTTTGCTAGGGTTTACCCCCAATCTTGATCAAGCTAGCTCTAAACTCGGCTCTTCTTTACTTCTTAGATATGCTCTTAGAGCTGCTGGTCCCGTTTGTTTAAGAGTCGAAGCTTGATATTAACTCCTTTCCAGATAAGGGAAGCTAGGATTTTTTTTATGCTTTTATAAATAATGTGCCTATTTTGGTTTTGTTGGGTGCTCTTGATGATTTGATATGCTTTTGATGGTGTGAAAATAATTTGTGTATTGTTTATGGATGGATTTTTGGCTTGGCATGCGTGAAAGCGGGTGAGATCTGCTATGCTTGCCTAAGCGAGCTGTTTTTCGCCCAAATGAGAAGCTCTCGCCTAAGCGAGGAGCTCTCGCTTAAGCGATAATGGCAGTAACTCGCCACTCTTTGGTTTCAAGTGCTCGCCTGAGCGAAGGCCTCCCGCTTGAGTGAGATGGACTAGCTTGAGCGAGAACTCGAAGTGATCTCTGTTTTCAATCTCACTTAAGCGAAAGCTTTTCACCTGAGCGAGAGACCCATGTCGCCTGAGCGAGAGACCCTTGTCGCCTGAGCGAGAGCTCCTTAGCTTGAGCGAGATTGACGGCAAAGTTGTTTAAATACTTGTATGCTCCCATGATTGATTTATTTACCCTTTTAAAGCATGAAAATATGATGCCAACGTTTTATGCAACGGGTTTGTGTTTTCTTTAGTTTTTGTTATTTGGGATTTTGTGTTGTTACATGTTGAAACCAGTGAAAAGCTGTCAATTTAGCTTAAGCGAGAGATTTTAACTTAAGCGAGATCAATCTAGCTTAAGCAAGAATTTCTAGCTTAACCGAGACCAGTCTAGCTTAAGCGAGATCATTCTAGCTTAAGCGAGAATTTCTAGCTTAAGCGAGACCAATCTAGCTTAAGCGAGAATTGCTGCAGAATTTTAATTCCTTACTTTAACTTGAACTTGTGGATTGATTCAATTACTTTTAAAAGCATGAATTGGGCGAATGGGTATGAGTAAAATGGTTTATGGTATGTGATTGATAAGTTTAACATGACCTTGGCATGTGACATGTATCAGATGGTTGGTAATTAAAGTGGCATGGTATTGGTATGAGATGAAATTCTATATTCATAGTTTGGGAAAGATGAGTTGGTATTGATTCTACATTCGAATATGAATGAGTATGGTTTATAAAGGTTGGTCTGAGATTATTTGCATAATAAATATTATTCGAAGGGTCAGTGCATAATTCCTTGAGATCTCTACAAGGAAATATCAGGGTCGTGCTTCAGTGGTCGGGACGTAATTCCATGGCCCTGTTAGTGGGCGTCCATGGTGGTGCCCCATCTGTATAATTTGGTAAGCATTCAAGGTAAGATTGCATCATGACACTCTAAGGAGTCAGTTAGTCTCACTTAGAGCGGACTGACTTTTGTGGTGAGAGTAGCAGGAGGCCTGAAACTCACTAAGGGCTAACCTTGTGTGTAAGGGATTTGATTCATTGTAACACTTGTAACACATAGCTCGGGGGTGAGCAGAGGTATCCACCACAAGTGCAAGCATTTGCTGAATCCGACCAGATTATATATATCCAGATAAGTCGAGTCGAGTCTTAGTGTATTGATTGGAAGGTCATAACATGCTTGGATGATATATGTATATTGGACTATGAAAGTATATCTGATTGCATGATAAAACTAATTTTGGCTCTAGCTTACCCTTCTGTTGTTTGTTGTATGTTCTATGGTGTGGTCTTTTCTTTTGCAATGATTATCAACTTGTTGATGTGAGCAGAGATGAGAACTCCCTGTAATCATCAGGGTAATAAAGGTTCCGCTGCATAGTCTGCTTGGACTGGATCTAAGTTTACTTGGACTTTCCTTTAGGACGATGGTCCCTGTACCGCTGGTCTTTAGACTTAAAATTTTAAATGTTGATGATTTATATTTTATACTTTGTTATGACATTGTAGTGTGCCATTTTCTTATTCGGGTTTTCTCTTGAATAATCGTAAGGAGTAGTGTCTACGCTCCAAAACTTTGTTTCTAATATTCTTTCGCGTGACATTCTTTTAATTAGCGTTATTAATTAAATGGGGTGTTACAATGATCTTCATGTTCTTTTTGGACTTTTCTTTAGAGATATGGCCCATATATTTGTCCGTCATTTAGATTTCTATATAATTTCATTAAACTGTATAACCTGTTTCTTTTTAGACATCGTGATGTACCTTAAGTTATAAAGAATTAAGTTTAAAACTCCAAGAGTGCACTGTTGCATTATCTTGTATGACGCTTCCTTTAATTATGTTTATTAATTAAATAGTACGTTATACTCTTTAAATTAAAATTTAATTTAATTTTTATATTAAAATTATTATAACTTCAATTTAAAAATTAAATTTTGTTTTAAAAATAAAATTGAAACTAAATTAAACAAAAATAACAAATATAGAAAACAAATTAAATATAAAATTTTAATTTTGACACAGTAGATGAACATATTTAAAAAAGTTTTAAAAATATTTAAAAAATTAAAAGACTATAAAATAACACATAATCGTCACTTTTATATTATAGACATTAATGATTTAAACTGTGTTAGTAAAAAGAAACTAAATTAAACAAAATTGACAAAAATTAAAATTTATTTGAACACAAAAATAATATTATTACTTATTTGACTGACAAAACTTGACAATTGTGACCTAAAAATATTTTAACCTTTAAAATCTACAATTTTGAGAGTACAAGACAACTCTAACATCGAGTGAGCTAAGAAAATAAATGTTAAACCTTCAAATTAAAAATATGAATATCCAATTCAGAGATTTAAAAAAAAAATACTTCTGAACATAAAGGAGAAACATGAATTTGAGGACCAAAAGTCATTAAATATTACGTGTGAATTGTTATCAAACAAAGTTTGGTGAGCAAAGAAAGAGAAGCCTTCTAATTATAACTGAAGCAAAATTTGTATATGATGTTCGTAGCACAAATCAAGTCTCGTGAGTTGTCTTTCCTCTTCGATCATATTGTGTTTCGGCAGATAGAACTTTCCATATGGTTGTAAATTATAATCTGTCCCCTTAAATATAAAAGGGAAATTAATGATCTTCTACATTAAGGACCCATCTAACCTCAAAAATTTAGCACTCAACCAGCAAGCAAATGTTGCCTCAACTCTATAATCCTGCTAGCTGAGAACTGACACTGCCTCCATTTCACCTATTAATTCTACCATTACCATTCTACATTTCTGACTATAAAAACTCTCAGCTACATGATTAAAACTGGACTTACATGCATATTCCCAGTTAATCATCATATCATAGCTCATCATGACCTTCAGCTTGCTCAGTAACAGTTTCTTCTTGGTTTTCCCCTTCTGAACTGTCAGCAGATGACTCACTTGAAGAGGAACTGTCCGCTGAGGTAGAATTGGAATCATCCGTATTTTGTTCATTGCTCTCTGTTTCAATCTTTACAACCTTCTGAACCTTAGGCTTAGGAATTCTGTTAATACTGGCAACCTGTAAATGTACAGGAAACAAGCTCATTAACAAAAAAAAAAATGGCAATACATTGTCTTGATTTAGACTAGTAGAAGAGACAGGTTACCTTGTTTTGCAGATCGAGCACCTTTAAATATACTTCTTCGGATGTAAATGCTGGCTTACTGAACCCAGAAGTCCTTCGAAACAAGTACAGAATAGGAAATTAATAACCAATAACATTAAAAAATGTACAATTTCCTCAGTGGACAAACTCATTTTGGCAGTCAGTAAAGTGGAAAAGCGAATACTTTACAAACCTAGACTAGTCCATTTCCTTAAATATTCGGAAATGCATGGTTAAAAAAGTATAATATGATCTAAACAAGGGGTAGTGATATATGAAGTCGTCAATGATATGATTCAGATGATCCATTGGTCATCTTTTACAGTCTTCGTGGACATGGAAGAGAAGTAGACTCACCCTCAAATGAACAATGTCAAGAAAATTATCTAGAAAATGAATATAAAACAACAGGCAAAGAGACCTTGCAAAGAACAATCTAAAAGCTCAAAAGAAGTGGTGTCTAGGTTATTTTAATATTATAAAAGACTGAATTTTATTCAAGAATTCCACAGATTCTGAGTAGCACAATACGCTGCACATTACATACATATTCTGTTAGCAGAAGCAACTTCCATACACAAATAACCTTAATTGAACCCTAACTATTTCATTATGTAGCCCATTGCCAGTGATCATATTTTGTGCTATACAAGCCAACTGTACAGAAAAGGCAACCATTTTCAAATATAACTTCCAGCAATACAACACAATACCAAACCCACAAATTGGAGTGTCCACATTCAGAAATAAAAAGGGGCGAGGAATAAATGATTAGGTCACAGGTTTTGTGATGTGTGAATTCGGTTACAGTGAGCACCGAGAGGAGACTGGGGGATAGATTTTGATGTTGGGTTGTTATTAGGAAGAGGACTTTTCTCTCTATTGGAGTTCGGCTCTGTGCATTGGAACTTCAAACATCCTTTGCATTATCATCTTCCTCTTAAAAAATATTCATTTATCTCCGGCAATTATTTGATTTTGTAGTTTGATTTTCTTTAATCAATATTTATTCCTAGTATGTTATAGATGAACTTTTTCATGAAATATTATTTCTAAATAATGTAGATCTAAATGTTTATACAGGCATCCACTCACGACATGACAAAATATTGAAATGACAAAGTAAACAACTAATTGCAGCTTCAATAACAACTAAAGTACTAGAACAAGAACTTACTTCTTTTGCTCATCTTCTTTCTCGTCCAACCAATTCTTTAATTTTTCAGAACTTTCTATAACCTTGCAAGTTAAAAACAAAAAAACAATGAACTTTCTGAAGGTGACATATCAGCATCAATAGATCATTAAATTAAGTTAAACCATACCTCATCTACTCGTTCTTGCGGAAGCCAAGGCTTTTTCGCTTTCCACTCTTCAACAATCTGCACAAGTCATAAATGTGTCAAGTTACATTACATCACAAAAATAGATGGCAGCAGTAGCTGAATATAAAAACTTATAAATCATAAATTCTCAATACATAATTTATGCTTCAGACACAAGCAATTGCTCGAGGGACATTTTTAGTTCACCTAACTAATGCCTTTTCAATGGATTTTGTTTTTGATTATATGATTTCCTAAAGTGGTATGAATGTGTCCAAATGATTTAATAGGAATGAGTACATAAGTGCAGATATGATGTGTTAGATATTGTTTAGATATTGTTTGATATTATTAAGATATTGTTAGATATTGTTAATCAAACAATATCTTCTATTTACTTTATTTATTTTCAGTTACTCTTTTTAATTGTACCTCTCTCTATCATAAATAGATTACCCTATGTGTGGTTTATACACAAGGGAGATTAATCTCAATCCCTATTTTCTTTATTCTCAACATGGTATCTAGAACTTGGTTTTTTTT
>Ga0214545_1003406_pt1 | contig 30374 bp, 29 predicted proteins | sample CNSS4metaG_FD_160064 | JGI IMG/M metagenome (GOLD analysis project Ga0214545, IMG submission 160064) | Root nodule microbial communities from cowpea collected in UCLA plant growth center, Los Angeles, California, USA - CNSS4 | ecosystem: Host-associated > Plants > Roots > Nodule | place: USA...
TATCTAAGGTTTAATTTGGTTTGTTAATATTTGGTTTATAATTGGCTATATAATAGTCCATTCTCCATCAATGAAAAATACCACAGTGGGTTACTTTGCATATTTTTTTAGTGTGTGTGAGTTTTTTTCCACAAAGTGGTATAAGAGCTTTATAGAGAGAGAGAGAGGGAGTGAAATAGTGTGAGAAAGGAAGAAAGCAGTGCGCCTAAGTGTGAGAAAACTAGTTATGATAATTGGTGTTTACAGATGAAGACTCTTCCGGGATCCCAAGATATTTGGGATATAGTGGACACCGGGTACGAAGAACCGCGAATGATGCAAATCAAAAGATGGCCTACATTACCGCATTGAAGAAGATGTGAGTGAAAGATATGTCCACTTTGTATTTTTTTGGTACAATGTTGTGGATGATTCAGGCTTCAAGAAGATTGCAAATGTTGCATCTTCAAAGGAAGAATGGGATATTTTCAAGGTTGCATACAGAGGGAACAACCAAGTAAGACAACTCCAGCTTCAAGCTCTCATAGGAGAGTTTGAAGGGCTAAAAGTGGAAGATAAAAAGTAGATAATCGAGTACATAACTCGGGTAGAGAAGGTGGCTAACCAACTCGGCAGGAATGGAGAGCCAATGCCAGCCAAGTTGTGGAGAAAATCTTAAGGTCATTTACAAATGATTTTGAGAGCATCATATGTGCCATCGAGGAGTCGAGGTGGACGTGACCGAGATAATGTTGAAGAGAGCGCGAATCAAACCAGGCAATAGAACTGGCGTTGTCGTGGTCAAAGAAGGCTCTAACTGTTCGTTTCAGCAACACAAGACACCATGATTATTTAAGAAAATGTATAATTATGAATGGTAACGTGGATTGGGAAACCTCGTTCTTGATTAATGATTTGCACCATTCAGCAACACAACACACCATGATTAGTACATGGCTCTAGCTGTCCGTTTCTCGCAGATCCGACAAAAATAGAGGTTTAAGCTCTAATTCCTCAAGTTTTCATCAAAACCTAACTATGATGATTGTTAGATAATCTTTAATCTTGTTAGATAATTTTTAATTTTATTAGAAAATCTTAGATTATGGAGTTGTTTTATTTAGTAAAGTGATAGGGTATTTTATATTTGGTAAATTAGATTTAAGTTAGTTATTATTTTAGTAAGTTAGAGTATCTAAAGTTTAATTTGGTTTGTTAATATTTTGTTTGTAAATGGATACATAATAGTCCATTCTGCATCAATGAAAAATACCACAATGGGTTACTTTGCATATTTTTTTAGTGTGTCTGAGTTTTTTCCAACAAAGTGGTATCAGAGCTTTAGAGAGAGAGAGAGAGAGAGAGTGAAACAATGTGAGAAAGGAAGAAAGGAGTGCGCCTAAGTATGATTAAACCAGTTATGATAATTGGTGTTTGCAGATGAAGACTCTTTCGGGATCCCAAGATATTTGGGATATAGTGGACACGGGGTACGAAGAACCCGTAGATGATGCAAATCAGACGGTGGCCACATTACCGCGTTGAAGAAGACGTGAGTGAAAGATAAGTCGACTTTGTATTCTTTTGGTACAATGTTGTTGACGATTCAGGCTTCAAGAAGATTGCAAATGTTGCATCTTCAAAGGAAGTATGGGATATTTTGAAGGTTGCATATAGAGGGAACGACAAAGTCAGACAAGTCCAGCTTCAAGCTCTCATAGGAGACTTTGAGGGGCTAAAGGTGGAGGATTAAAAGTAGATAACCAAGTACATAACTCAGGTAGAGAAGGTGGCTAACCAACTTAGCAGGAATGGAGAGCCAATGCCAGCCAAGTTGTGGAGAAAATCTTGAGGTCATTGACAAATGATTTTGAGAGCATCATATGTGCCATCGAGGAGTCGAGGTGGACGAGGATGAGGTGGACGTGACCGAGATGATGTTGAAGAGATCACGAATCAAACCAGGCAACAGAATTGGCATTGTCGTGGTCAAGGAAGGCTCTAGCTGTTCGTTTCCGCAACACAAGACACCATGATTATTTAAGAAAATGTATAATTATGAATGGTAACGTGGATTGGGAAACCTTGTTCTTGATTAAAGATTTGCACCATTCAGCAACACAAGACACCACGATTACCACAAGGCTCTAGCTATCTGGTTCTCGTAGATCCGACAAAAATAGAGGTTTAAGCTCTAATTCCTCAAGTTTTCATCAAAACCTAACTATGATGATTGTTAGATAATCTTTAATCTTGTTAGATAATATTTAATTTTATTAGAAAATCTTAGATTACGGAGTTGTTTTTATTTAGTAAAGTGATAAGGTATTTTATATTTGGTAAATTAGATTTAAGTTAGTTATTATTTTAGTAAGTTAGAGTATCTAAGGTTTAATTTGGTTTGTTAATATTTGGTTTATAATTGGCTATATAATAGTCCATTCTCCATCAATGAAAAATACCACAGTGGGTTACTTTGCATATTTTTTTAGTGTGTGTGAGTTTTTTTCCACAAAGTGGTATAAGAGCTTTATAGAGAGAGAGAGAGGGAGTGAAATAGTGTGAGAAAGGAAGAAAGCAGTGCGCCTAAGTGTGAGAAAACTAGTTATGATAATTGGTGTTTACAGATGAAGACTCTTCCGGGATCCCAAGATATTTGGGATATAGTGGACACCGGGTACGAAGAACCGCGAATGATGCAAATCAAAAGATGGCCTACATTACCGCATTGAAGAAGATGTGAGTGAAAGATATGTCCACTTTGTATTTTTTTGGTACAATGTTGTGGATGATTCAGGCTTCAAGAAGATTGCAAATGTTGCATCTTCAAAGGAAGAATGGGATATTTTCAAGGTTGCATACAGAGGGAACAACCAAGTAAGACAACTCCAGCTTCAAGCTCTCATAGGAGAGTTTGAAGGGCTAAAAGTGGAAGATAAAAAGTAGATAATCGAGTACATAACTCGGGTAGAGAAGGTGGCTAACCAACTCGGCAGGAATGGAGAGCCAATGCCAGCCAAGTTGTGGAGAAAATCTTAAGGTCATTTACAAATGATTTTGAGAGCATCATATGTGCCATCGAGGAGTCGAGGTGGACGTGACCGAGATAATGTTGAAGAGAGCGCGAATCAAACCAGGCAATAGAACTGGCGTTGTCGTGGTCAAAGAAGGCTCTAACTGTTCGTTTCAGCAACACAAGACACCATGATTATTTAAGAAAATGTATAATTATGAATGGTAACGTGGATTGGGAAACCTCGTTCTTGATTAATGATTTGCACCATTCAGCAACACAACACACCATGATTAGTACATGGCTCTAGCTGTCCGTTTCTCGCAGATCCGACAAAAATAGAGGTTTAAGCTCTAATTCCTCAAGTTTTCATCAAAACCTAACTATGATGATTGTTAGATAATCTTTAATCTTGTTAGATAATTTTTAATTTTATTAGAAAATCTTAGATTACGGAGTTGTTTTTTTTTAGTAAAGTGATAGGGTATTTTATATATGGTAAATTAGATTTAAGTTAGTTATTATTTTAGTAAGTTAGAGTATCTAAGGTTTAATTTGGTTTGTTAATATTTGGTTTATAATTGGCTATATAATAGTCCATTCTCCATCAATGAAAAATACCACAGTGGGTTACTTTGCATATTTTTTTAGTGTGTGTGAGTTTTTTCCGACAAAGTGGTATAAGAGCTTTATAGAGAGAGAGAGAGAGAGAGTGAGTGAAATAGTGTGAGAAAGGAAGAAAGGAGTGCGCCTAAGTGTGAGAAAACTAGTTATGATAATTGGTGTTTACAGATGAAGACTCTTTCGGGATCCCAAGATATTTGGGATATAGTGGACACCGGGTACGAAGAACCGCGGATGATGCAAATCAAACGATGGCCCACATTACCGCGTTGAAGAAGATGTGAGTGAAAGATATGTCCACTTTGTATTTTTTTTTGGTACAATGTTGTGGATGATTCAGGCTTCAAGAAGATTGCAAATGTTGCATCTTCAAAGGAAGCATGGGATATTTTGAAGGTTGCATACAGAGGGAACGACCAAGTCAGACAAGTCTGGATTCAAGCTCTCATAGGAGAGTTTGAAGGGCTGAAGGTGGAAGATAAAATGTAGATAACCGAGTACATAACTCGGGTAGAGAAGGTGGCTAACCAACTCGACAGGAATGGAGAGCCAATGCCAGCCAAGCTGTGGAGAAAATCTTGAGGTCATTGACAAATGATTTCGAGAGCATCATATGTGCCATCGAGCAGTCGAGGTGGACGAGGATGAGGTAGACGTGACCGAGATGATGTTGAAGAGAGCACGGATCAAACCAGCCGACAAAACTGGCGTTATCGTGGTCAAGGAAGGGGTCGAAGAGGTCAGCCTAATTCAAAAGTGGAATTTTTCAAGGGTGGCAAGTAAGACCACTACGCAAGAGACTACAGATTGCCAGCCTGCTACAATTGTGGTAAGGCCGGTCATATAGGAAAATATTATCAATCTGAAAAAAAGGAGAAAAATCTTCTCATAGAGGAAGACGACGAGGAGATAGGGGTTCTAATGATGACAAAGAACTCGAATCTCGAGTTGTATTCAGGATGTGTGGAGAAAAGGAATCAGGTAACGAGATTAGTTTGGGTTGTTTAAACAACTCGGTGTGGTATTTGGATACTGGAGCGAGCAATCACATGTGTGGAGATGAGAGTTTCTTCAACAAACTCATCAAGGTGGAGGCCAAATTTGTGTCATTTGGAGATGATTCCAAGGTAGCAGTAAAAGGACATGGGACAATCCGACACATGAAAAAGGATGGACAAATTGAAGAAATTAGGGATATCTACTATGTTCCCAAGTTGAAGAGTAATATTCTAAGCATGGGTCAGATGATAGAGAAAGGAAACTCGGTTCTCATGAAGGATCGAGTATTGTACTTGAAGGACAAGTTCGGTCGACTAGTAACTCAACTAGAAATGAGAAAAAACTAGATGTACAAATTGGAGTTGAACATCCTTCAAAGAAAGTGTTTGAAGCTGGATTTGAAGGATGAGGCCATGATATGGCATTACCAGTATGGGCACTTGAATTTTGGAGGCCTGGACGAGCTGTCAAAGAAGCAACTAGTACTTGGACTACCCGGCGTAGAGTTTGAGAAGAAGTTTTGTGAAGAGTGTGTACTCGAAAAGCATCCAAGAACCAAATTTCTAAACTTGGTTGGGTATAGGGCAGAAGAGCAGCTTGGCCTAGTTCATACCGACCTCTGTGGACCAATTTCTCCAACTTCATTCAGTGGTAAGAAATATTTCATTTCGTTCATAGACGATTTCTCTTGGAAGACTTGGGTGTATTTCTTATAGGAGAAATCAAAACCATTTGAGGCATTTAAGAAGTTTAGGTTGATGGTGGAGAAAGATACCAGTAAGAAAATTAAAGCAGTGAGGTCAGACATGGGAGGAGAATTCACATCAACAAGGTTCATAGAGTATTGTGAAGAACAAGGTTTAAGGCGCTTTCTCATAGCTCCATATTCACCACAATAGAACGGTGTTGATGAAAGGAAGAATCGGACCATCCTTGATATGTTTCAAACCATGCTTAAAGGAAAGAACATACTAGAAAAATTATGGGCAAAGGTAGTGTAGTGTGCTGTGTACGTCCAGAATAGGTGCCTTCATTCCAAACTAGATAGTGTGACACTGCAAGAAGCCTAGAGTGGAAAGAAACCGCGTGCATGGCATTTCAAAGTCCTCGGGAGCATGGCTTATGGTCATCTTCCAACCCAGCTTAGAACAAAACTTGATGAAAGAAGCAAAAGGTATATCTTTATTGGCTATGATGAAAAGGCAAAATCCTACAAATTGTACAACCTAGGTACATGCAAAGTTGTGGTAAGTCGAGATGTCCAAGTGAATGAGGAAAATGAATGGAACTTGGAAGACTCAAAGGAGAGCTCTTCAGGAAGCACGATGTAACATCCCGGTAGGATATTACTTAGAAATAAATAAAATAAACGAGACAGAAATAAATTCCTCATTTATTAGTAAACCATTTCCCTAAAACGCGGGAAATTAAAACCTTAAACATCCATAATAAAATATTAAGAGTCAAAATATTCCAAAATCCACCTTTATAATTTAAAGATCCACGAAAACAGTAAAATTCGATAATTCAAATTACATGAAAATTAAATAACAGGCTTTATAAAATTCCCATGCCACTGATTCCCACTCTCCGCCACTATGTAGATCCTGGTTCACCTGCAATATCATCTACTCCTGGATAACAAGTTACCCGATCATCGCCATACACAAAGAAATAGGGTGAGCTATGCACAAAGATATAAGTACATATGAAAAATAAACCCACCCAACATTTCATAATAATCCATCCATTTAGAATAAAATCTCCCTTTTTCCCCACTCAAAACCATTATGAGTCCATGCATGCACTCGATATCTTGGGATTTCATGTACTTCCACGACCCCCCTCGCTCGTGGTCCAACCTACGAGCCTATCCCGCTCGTAGTCCTGATTCACGGACTCTCCCATCCGTCATCTGAACCCCTTGCTCGAACCTGGACACACAACCTGCCTTTCCTACTATGAACTCCCTCGCTCATAGCATTCTCAAGTTGAGCATGAGATAAATTCCTTCGCTCATTCATCCCAATGAGAGTACCTTCGGTGAACTAAACTGTTCATGTTTCGCATGCGGTCAACCCATCACGATCTCCTTACTCGTGACTCAAGCGACGCACATCCCAAAATCTTATGGACTAAGTCCTTCTAGCCCAAGCATCACAAACACATGCATAAAATCCTTTAACTTAGGAAATATAATTCAACCAACCCAAATAGTGCACGAAAAACATGAATTCTTCTTGTTCTCACTTAAGCTAGGAGCCTTCGCCCAAGCGAGTGGACCAATCTCGCTCAAGCCAGTCCTCTTCACCTGAGCAAGAGCGAAACAATGGCCTAACACTAGCCCTTGCTTAAGCAAGTCCTTCTCGCCTAAGTGAGACTCTCATTCGCTCAAGCCCAAAACTCCTCACCCGAACGAGAAGTCACGCTTAACAGGCACATGTCTCATTGCGACCTCACTTAGGTGAGCCAATCTCGCCTGAGCGTGAGACCATGTCACTCAACCCTAACAGTGGTCACTTGAGCGAAAAGCTCGGACCAAAACCATGATCAATACTCTGCAACTTTCTCTTAGGCTTGAGTAACCCGCTTGGGCGAAATTAGCAGAGTTTCGTCTTTGTTCACGCGTCCAAAACACCAAAACCAACACCAAAATGCATCTCAACCATATCAAGCATAAAAATAATGTCAAAAAACACTCAAAAACATGTTATATAACCATTTGAAGTATCAATCCTCGATATTTAATCAACAGTACCCTTTCAATTGCAAAACCCTATTCCTACTCATATAAAGTATAAAAGGCTTTGCACCCAACATCAAACATACCACAATTTCCAATCATATCATACATACTACGAAATTCACGTCATGCATAATTCATTTGAGAATAAGAATGCTCCAAAATCATACACACATCAATTAATTTATATGCACAAAGGATAGCTCCCCTAACCTAAAATCCTTGCACAAAAATTGTAGCTTTTGAGGGTTCTTCTCCAATTTCCCAATCAACCTAATTCTTTCTCTCAATTCTCTCTTCACACTCTCAAAATTCATGCTCCTCTCAAAAGCCAATTAACAGTATTGCCAAAACCCTTCTTTTCCCCTAAAATGGCCTTTTATAGGTGTCTTAATTAAGGGTTTAAGTGATAAAACGAAATTTACCTTTTTATACCTACTTAATGGTCACTTAATTGCAGTTTATACTATTTTTCCAACCCTCTGGATGCTGCTTATTCTAAGTTTACCTTTGCCCTTTCACATTCACTCAAAGCTAAATTTAGCAAAAATAAAGTATACTTTATGTCCATCAAGGTTTGAACCCGTGACCATACCAACGCCAATTCAGTACATAACCATCCAACCAACTCATCTTAAGTGATAATTATACTATCACTCACTAGGCACAAATATATTATCAAAATAATAACAAATGAATAGCACACAATTGGCAAACATAGGACTCCAACCCAAGTCCTTTTACACAATCAAGTACTCTCAACCACTTGAGCTAGTACTTTTCCACGTCATACCAAATAACATTTAATGTCATTAAAGTTCCTCCCTCCCGCATTTATTAAATAATTAATTATTAATTTAATTATTTTCCACGAGTCTTACACACGACCTCTAGGGGAGAAAGCTTGGAAATAACTGCAAGGAGCCTGAAAATCACAAACAAGTATTTTGAGGAAGACGATGAACACGTGCAACCAAAATCTTGGAGTTTGCAAGACATCTATAACTCTACTGATGAGGTACATGTAGTATGTTTGTTGGCATGTGAAGAAGACATCAAATTTGAAGAGGTCGTGCTCGATGAGAGATGGAAGAAAGTCGTGGATGAGGAAATCAGCTCAATTGAAAAAAATGAGACTTGGGAGCTTACAGATCTACCCACAGGAGCCTGACCAATTGGTGTGAAGTGGGTATACAAAAAGAAAACCAATGAAAATGGAGAGGTGGAGTGTTATAAAGCCCGATTAGTGGTGAAAGGCTACAAACAACAAAAATGCATTGACTATGATGAGGTCTTTGCACTTGTAACACGAATGAAGACAATCTGACTGCTATTTTTTCTTTAGCAGCACAACACAGATGAAGGATACAATAGATGGATGTGAAGTTGGCATTCCTGAATGGAATTCTGTAAGAAGAGGTCTACATTGAGAAACCACTCAGCTACATGAGAATAGGTGAAGAGAAGAAGGTGTTGAAGCTAGAAAAGGCATTGTATAGCTTAAAGCAAGCTCCTCGAGCTTGGAATGAAAGAATAGACACTTATTTCAAGAAGAATGGTTATGAACAGTGTCCGTATGAATACGCTCTATATTTAAAAGGTACAAAGGAGATGTATTGTTCATTGCTCTATATGTGGATGACCTAATATTTATGGGAAGTAAAGTCAAGCTAGTCGAGGAGTTTAAAGAAGTAAAGTCAAGCTACTCTTATTGGATGACCGACTTGGGCATCTGGTTTTATAGGTGGACCAAAGAATGACAAGTATCTTTGTGTCCCAAAAGAGGTATGCTAAGGAGTTACTAATCAAGGCAAGGATGTCAAAATGCAACCCAGTTTCTACCCCATGGAACTCGGCATAAAATTGTCCAAATATGGAGAAGGAGATAAAGTTGATGCGACTAGATATCGAAGCTTAGTTGGAAGTCTGAGGTACTTGACGAACACAAGACCAAACCTAATGTTGAGCGTAGGAATCACAAGCTGCTTTATGGAGGAGTCGAGGTACTCGCATTGCAAAGCACTAAAGCAGATACTGAGGTATGTGAAGGGAACCATGTTATTTGGGTTGTTATTCACTAAGTCGGACAACTACCGACTTAGTGGATACTCGGATAGTGATTGGTGTGGAGACATGGATGATTGGAAGAGCACGATAGGGTATGTATTTTTCATGGGGGAACACGACTTTTACTTCACTCTCAAAGAAACAACCGATTGTGGCACTATCAACATGTGAGGCTGAGTACGTGGCTACTTCCTGGAGTGTCCGACATGCAATCTGGTTTAAAAACCTGTTGAGCAAGCTAGAGATCATACAAGGTGAGAAGGGGTTGATTCGGGTAGACAACAGGTCAGCAATCGAGTTAGCTAAGAACCCAGTCAACCATGAAAGGAGTAGGCACATTGACGTACGATTTCATTTCATCAGAGAAAAAGTGAAGAAAGGAAGCATAGAGCTTGAGCACGTAGGAAGCAAAGAACAGATAGCTGATATATTCACAAAGCTGTTGCCTATAACATCGTTTCAGGAGTTGAGGAAATTACTCGGGATGAAAGAAGGAAAAGTTTAAAGCTTATGGGCGAGTTTTGTTAGATAATCTTTAATCTTGTTACATAATCTTTAATTTTGTTAGAGAATCTTAGATTAAGGAGTTGTTTTGATTTAGCAAAGTGATAGAGTATTTTATATTTGGTGAATTAGATTTAAGTTAGTTGTTATTTTAGTCAGTTAGAATATCTAAGGTTTAATTTAGTTTGTTAATATTTGGTTTGTAAATGCCTATAGAATAGTTCATTCTCCATCAATAAAAAACACCACAGTGAGTTACTTTGCATATTCTTTTAGTGTGTGTGTGAGTTTTTTCCAACAATGATTTTGTTATTTCTTTTCTATGTGTAACTAGGGAAGAAATTAATCATTGCTTCTCAAATTAAAGGTTTTTGTTTATAACAAGCGGTTATTTTTATTTCCTTCTCAATTCAATTCCCTTGCGTATTGCTCTCCACCAAATGAGATGATGGTCATCTGTCAATTGATGTCAGATTGCTTCAACATGTCTTTCAATTGTAAACTAGTGAGAAGTCACCCATCGTAAGTATGATGTGATTTCCATATGCTAATTTGACAAGACTAGAAGGATAATGAAAGTTGATAACCCACACTCTTACACCCTTAACTTTATGCTAAACTATTCAAAAACAAAATCCCATAGAAGGGTTTTAGGCATCATCTCATTAGAAACAGAATAATCCTACTATAAAAACTATCTTTTATTATTTATTGTTTACAGAAGAGCTTGGTGGCTTCAGTACCTATTTCAAGTTAACCAAAAAGCTCCTAGTAAGATAAGCTTGGACAATAGCACGGGCACTCAAAAATATTAGCTCTTATCCATCTTCTTAACATAAAAATAGGATCTAGTTTGAGACATTAATCTTCTTGGTATAAAATACAATGAAATAATGGGAAATCATGATAACATTAGGCACACTATGTTGCCTTTAACATTATACAAATAGAAAAAGTTCAACTCATACCCATTACACGTATCTACATGTATATTATATTCCTAGGCAAGAGAAGGCATGCAGAAAACAAGTACTGAAGCAAAAAATAGTAATGTTGAAGTGTGCAAACCTAAAAATGAAAAACTAAAAAAATTGTAAATGTCATTGAAAGAGGCATGTGGGCATTATCCATTACCATTTTATTACAATTTTGTTACAATTTATTAGCTTAACTAAACTTTGTTTATTACAGTTTGTTATCCTTACTATAGTTAGCATTTGTACCATAGTTTGTTCACTAGCAATGTATGCAGGAAGCAATGTAGGGGTAGGGATGTCAAAACGGGCCAACCCGGCCCGTTTTGGCCCGGGCCGATTCTAGCTCGCAAAAAACGGGTCTGGCCAGGTTGACCCGACAAACAAAAATGGGTTCAATTATTTAACCTGGCCCGTGGATTGACGAATTGGCGGGTTAGCGGGCCAACCCGTCAACTTTGACGTTTTTTTTATCAAATTTTGAATTGTGGAGGCTCGAATAAAAAAATTGACACAAGTGAATCATTATTTATGTTTTTTTCAAAACAAAACAATCCTTAACAAACATCATCAACCTTTTAGATGGCAGAAGCGAGGGACAAACAAGTGATACTCAGAATTTAATGTGCAACATACATATCCAAAACATAACATAACACAATCCTTTAATGTGCAACAGAAATATTCAAAACATAAGAATTCTGCAGCAAACCATTACACTTTGTCAAACACATTACTTACTAAAGAAAAACATGGATTTTCACAGCATTCAAATTGGAGGAAATCAAAATTAGTCCAATTAGGGGCACTCAAACTAACAACAATGAATCACAGCGACACCTTCAACTCCAATAGGGGAAATTGTAAGACCCACTAATTTAAATAATTAAATAAATAATTGTTTAATAAATGCGGATAGGAGAAGCCTTTATGCCATTAAATGTTAACCCTTATGATTTGGAAAAGTACTAGCTCAAGTGACTGAGAGTACTTTTTTGTGTGGGAGAACTTGGGTTCAAGTCCTGTGTATGCCAATTATGTGTTATTTTGTTTTAGTATTTTTATAGACATCCTTGGGCGTCATAAGTAAATAGATAAACTTTGATGTATGAATATTATCACGAAATATGACATGGTTGAGTTGGTTGTGCACTTGAGTTGCAATTGTGTGGTGATGGGTTTAAACCTACGCTTGGACAAAATAACTTTCTTTTTGTCAAAACCCACTTTGGTATGAAGGTGAGGAGACGCAGAAAACCCTAGGAGGCAACTAGAAAGGGCTGAAAAATTGTGAGCATTGAGCGAGAGTGAGCACTCAAGACGTGGGGCTGTTTTGGAGGTGAATTACAGTGGGGTTGAAGCTAGTTTGAAGGGCTCACAATTCCAACATCAAGAAGAAGGTTTAGCTTTTGTCTCGGGCAAGTAATGGAATTGTGGAACCTGTTATTGCTTGTTTTTATTTCGTTATCTTGTGAATGTATGATTTGAATCATAATGGAATTGTGGAACCTATTTTTCTCTCCTTTTTATTCGCGTTTCTGGATTTTTCTAGAAACCGCCTGGTGGCAGTTCATGAGCCGCCAGGCGACACATACATTTGAACCCATTTTTTTGGGTTTCACCATGAATCGTCTGGCGGCCGGGGGTGACCCGCCAGGCGACGTATATTGCGCAGCCTAATTTTGGTTGTTTTGATATTTTGTGTCCTTTGTGATGTTGCCATGATGATTTATATGCATGAACATGAATTCTATATTGTAAATTTTTGCGGGTAATATTTATATATTGAGTGTATGAATATTGCGTGAACTTGAGGATTTAGGGTTCATGTTGGGGTTGGTGATGAATCAGTATGGAATTGGTAATTTATAGATGAGTCATGGTATAAAAACAAATAATGCTCATATGAATACAGTTTGTTCTTTGCATGATGTGTGCAATGAAGTCTATGACAATATAATGGGTGTTGTAATTGGGATATTAGGGTGCATTTCAGTGCTGGAAAAACCTGGGCAGAACCCAGATATGCATGCACCGCCTGGCGGCACAGGAACTGTCGCCAGGCGGCTCGTCAGTTTAGCCTGCTGTGTTGGATTTGTATGGATTTCACGTTATTAGGTATTTAAAGGGTGAATTATTATGTATACGACTAAAATGGAGCATGTAGACGCAAGTGGCATGCTAAGAAACTAGATAAGGTTAAAGAATGCAAAAATGGAAAGGGGTGATAAAATATAGTAGATGATTAAATTGTTGTTTTATGAAATAAGCTATATTCTAGAAAGTATGCTAATTTGGTAAAACGAGGCGTGTGAATTAGCATGTGGCATTATTGTTGAAGAGATAGTATGCTAATAAATGAGAAAAATGCCAAGTGCAGTGTGTGAAGTGCAATTCAGTTTGATGAACATGTCTGGATGAATGAAAATTTTGTTTATTAGAGGTGTAGCTAATATGCTACATTGTTTGTGTTATTTTTAAGAAGTGTGTGCAACATTGGTAATTATTCTTTGCATGATTAAATGGGGTGTATGATAATCTAGTGATAGAATCGTGCTTAGAGTGCCATAATTGTTCTATATTTTGGTGTGTTGTATGAATTGGGATCCTTGAGATCTGTGTAAAGTGCCAAAGAAACCAGCAGCATTGCGCTACGGGTATGGCGCCTGGCAACGTGAGCGAGCCGCTAGGCGGTAGAATCACAAACCAGTAGCAGTAGTCACTGTGTGTGTAGGGCGCCTGGCGGTAGGGATGGTTCTGCCAGGCGGAATGGTGCAGCAGAAGCCCTGATGGTGCATGGCGCCTGGCGGCAGGCTTGAGGTCCGCCAGGCGGTGACGGTGCAGTAGAATTCTTGATGGCGCTTGGCGCCTGGCAGTGTGGGATGCCCGCCAAGCGGTCTGGACCTATATTCTGCCTAGCGGCGTGAGATGCGCGCCAGGCGGTTTTGGTACAATGATGGTGCGCGAGGAAAGTTTTCTACATCGCTTTAGGTGATGTTCATGATGCGATGCTTTGGCTGGGGGCCCAGTTACGAGTGAAACTTGTATTGGGGTAACACGTGACCACTTTAGGTTGTAGCCTGGTGGTTTAGGAAGTCCAGTGGAGTGTGCGGGTTGTGGCTCGTACGACGAGGTTTTGGGTGATTGCCCTCTTCAGTGCATGCTGATAGAGTTTTGGTAGTCTGGGAACAACTACAAACTTAGGTTTGTTTTGGAGAGCTCCACTTGGTGTCACGGTGAGATGCTGTGGCAAAGTTATTCCCACGTGTGGACTATCAGGTAGTGGCCTGTAGTCGGAGGGGCGAGTAGACACTCGTGCAGCAAAGATCGATCATTGATCTCACCTAGAGGGTATAGAAATGATAGACGTCTAATGTAAGTGCTGGAAATGGAGAAGTAAAAAAAAGGGTGAAGAATACTAACCTGGGTTTTAATGTTGAGATGTTGTATTTAATATTATATTTGTTTGATTTTATTTAAATGAGTTCACCCTATCTGTGTGTGTTTGGTGATGATCATGTAACTTGTTACATGGGAGCAGTTGTTGATGCAGGTGAGCAGACTGATGCATAAAGACGAAGTGGGGATCTCTTGGGGATTTTATCAATGGTTTATTTTGTTAGACTATGGTTCTATTGTAATAGTTTTATAGACCATTTTCTTTGTAATACGGTATTGCCGCGAATTATTTTATCTGTTTTGGCGCGTTGAACTTAAGGTTTTAAATATTTCCCGCGTTTTGGGAAATTGTTGAATAATAAATGAGGTTGTTTTATTAAAATTTATTTTTGTTTATTTTAATAAGTAATTTCCGACTAGGACGTTACAGAAATTACGAAATTAGGGTTAGGGAAATTGCGAATTAGGGTTACAAATTGAAAATTAGGGATTGAAACGTCGAATTAGGAATGAACCTGTGTCGTGGTGGTAGCCCTTTGTCAGAATCATCGTTTTTCATCACGATGTGGTGGCTCTAGTTGTCCCCGTGGTGTAGTCGTATCATGGCTCTGTATCCCGTCACTATTGCCTTGTGGTGGCCGTGTTGCCTTCAACACCAGGTCTCGCAGTGGACAGAAGAGAAAGACAAAGGAGAGAGACGAAGGAGAAGAGAAAGATGACGAAGGAGAGAGACGAAGGAGAGGAGAAAGACGCGAGAGTGTCGTGAATGAAGAAAAAATAAGATTGTTTTCTTATGACGGTGAGAGTCTAAAAGAACTTTTTACTGATGCTTTAATAACACAACAACACTCATAAGTGTCTGACCACAACATACTGCACCTACACGTTTTTTTTAAGTACAGGTCACGGGTTGGCCCGTTGTTCCCATGGGTTGGCCCGTTGTTCCCACGGGTTGGCCCGTCGGGTTAGCGGGCCATACGGGTCGGGTTGATGTGGGTTGACGGGTTGTATTCTCTAACCCAACCTGATTTTTTTGGACGGGTTAACGGGCCGACCTGTTGGGCCAAACCCGTTTTGACAAGCCTAACAGCTATTTTGGGGGGGTCCACCTAGCCTCGTTGTAGTGTAAGTTGAACTTAAAGAATAAAAACTATATTAAGATAGCATATAGTTGTGACACTGTTGTTAAAGAATTTTCTTTAACTGATCGTCTAATTTATGTTTCCTTATTGTATAAGAACAATACAAGTATCATAGACTTTAGAATTTCCAAAAAAAAAAAAATCTCCCACTTTATCCATCACAACTAATGCCATTGAAAGATGTATATAGAAAAATAAACTAATAAAATGGATCTGAAAGGTTTCTAAAGTAAACTTTCTAAAGACTAATAAGTGAAAATCTATTCAAAATTTTGAAGTTAGCTTTGGATTTTATGAGTTATATTGGTTGACGGTTCCTGCAAGAATGTTAACTATATATGGCAATTAGCATGAGGCGATGAAATTTGTCTTTATGAAGTGTGAAGTTTACTTAATCTTTATATGTATAATGCAAATTATAGAACAATCTAGAAAAATCTAAGATAGAGTTATTTAAATGTAATGAAACTTCTAGAATATTGGAGAAAAGCTTAGGATAGGAAGAAAAGTCAAGAACATTCTACTATGTAGAAAAATCTAGAACTATTTGCACAAGTTCTAGCTAGGAGTTTCTAGAATAATTTATGGATCTATAATACCCATGTATCCTATCATTTGTAATATTAAGATCAACTAACACAACATCCAACACAACTACTCTCAACTACAAAATACACTTCTCCAACCACTACTTTCACACTCTACTATCTACACATTTTCTTTATCCCTTCAATTATTCCTTTAAAAACCTTAAAATACTAACAATGGTACTAGAGTTACATTCGATCATCTATTGGGCGTAGAAAAATTATTTTATTACTTCCGAAACCTTCCTTCTATACTTCCAAAAGAAGAGAGTTTTTTTATCTTAATTCATGGTTTCTAACAATGTTCACTAAGTTTCTTCAGTCCCCCTACTAGTTTTTACCAGTGAAAATTTTGACCTTCGAAACTCAAACTAAAGACATATTTTATCTCACAAAAATTGTGGGATATTGTTCAATATGGTTATACAAAACGAGATAATATTGAGACTGTTTGAGGAGGAACAAAAAAAGCTAGAAGATTCTGAACAAAAGGATGCCCAAGCATTGTTTGTTCTTCAACAAGCTTTGGGAGAAAATATCGCTAGGAGGATCATGGATGTAGAAACTGCAAAAAGGGCATGGGATAATTTGGAAGAAGAATTTGAAGTCAATGAACAGGTATGCTCCGTTAAACTACACTATCTAAGAAGAGAATTTAAGACCATTAGAATGAAGGAATCTGAGACCATTGAAGAATACTATGGTAGAATAAAAGAAATAGTAAATAAAATGAAGTTATATGGAAAAGAAATTAAGGAAAAAAAAATGGTAGAAAAAATTCTTATCACTCTCACAGAGAAATATGATTCCATAGTAGCTTCCACAAAAACTTCCTCAGATCCATCTTCTCTATCAATAAGTTAATTAATTGGTCTCCTCAGAGCCCATGAAGCAAGATTAAATAATCGTGCTGATACAAATTCAGTCGAAAATGCCTTCCAATCAAAGCTCAAATTACAACCCAAAAGGAGAGAAGAAGAAGAAAAGAAAAAATATTGAAGAATATTCTAGAAGAAAAGATTCTAGAAATTTCTCTGGAAGCAAGAAAGATAAATATCCTCCATGTGGCCTTTGCAATAAGTCAAGTCATGTAAAAAAGACTTTTGGCATCGTGGGAAGTCAATATGTCATTATTGCAAGAAGCCCGGTCACGTGGAGAAGTATTGTCATAATAAAAATAAGCATCAAGCAAACTTTGCTGAAGAACATAATCAGGAGCAATGTTTATTCTATGCTAATCAAGAATCTCATAGTGGAGAAGGAAATTGGTACTTGAACATTGGATGCAACAATCACATGGCCAAAGATCAAAGCATCTTCAAAGAAATTGATAAATCTATCAATGTCAAACTTCGACTTGGAAATGGCGCCACAGTGGAGTCTCAAGGCAAAGGAATTATCATGATGAAGACAAAGAAAGGTACGGAATTCATCAAGGACGTTTTACTAGTTCCCAATCTTAAAGAAAATCTTTTAAGTATTAGCCAAATCATGAAGAATGGGTATTCTATTTACTTTGAGAAAGATACATGCAAAATTTATGACAGAAGAAGGTTAGAAATTGGTGAAGTAAAAATGGAGAAGAGAAATAGAAGCGTTCTCATAAGCTTCAAACCTGGAACTAATATCGCCATGAGGGTGGAAGTTGATGACTCATGACTTTGGCATAAGAGGTTTGGCCACTTCAACACACATGCCTTAAAGCTTCTATATCAGAAAAATATAATGAGGGATTTTGCTTACTTAAAGGAGAATAATGAATCATGCGAAGGATGTCTCCTCGATAAACAACATCGATTACCATTCTCAACAGACAAAGCATGGAGAGCAAAAGACTTACTAGAGTTGATCCATATTGATGTTTGTGGACCGATAAGGACGCCTTCACATCACAACAATAGGTACTTCATCCTCTTCATTGATGACTTTGCTAGAATGACATGGGTCTATTTCTTAAAGGCAAAGTTAGAAGTCTTTGGAATATTCAGGAAATTCAAGGCTCTTGTCGAGAAACAAAGTGGAAAACAGATAAAAGTACTTAGAAGTGATCGTGGAAAGGTGTACACATCTCGTGAGTTTGACAAATTCTGCGAAGATGAAGGCATAGAACGATAACTTACAATCGCATATACCCCACAACAAAATGGTGTTTCGGAGAGAAAGAATCACACAATCATGGAGATGGCGAGATCAATGCTGAAGGAGAAAGGACTACCAAATACATTCTAGTCAGAAGCAGTCTACATTGTTGTCTACCTACTCAATAGATATCCTACTAAAGTAGTTCAAGACAAAACTCCAATCGAAGCCTAGAGTGGTAAGTAAACAACACGTTCTTGTATATATCATAATGATGATGCTCATTCACTCGTCATAATCTAGTGTTTAAGTGTGCTTTAAATCTCTCTCAAAAGAAAAGATTGTTTACATTTATGTACTGTTTAATTAAATGATTTATTCTTTTTTTAATGTATTATTATAGATAACATCTAATAAGACAAACTCTTGAATTTTATATACTCTTCTTTCTCCTTTATCTTTATTGTGTTTGTTGTCCTTGTGGATGAAATATCTACAATAACCGAAAGATAACACGAATAATGCATAATACAATTAATTAAGTTGAGATTAACTAAATTAGATTGAAAGTATTACCTAGGATTTTGCAAGTTGTAAACTAAAAGATTTAATCTACAAAAACAAAAGGGAAAGTAGCTTAAATTTCTGGAATGAAAAACCTAATTAAGGCTAAAATTAATGACTACAAGAAATCCGGCAACAATATCTCCACCCACAAGGATTAGCAAGGTGAACTCTGGATCTTAGATACAGGAGCTACTGATCATGTAACACATGATCTAAATCAATTTTCAATCTTTTATAAAATCAAACCTATAACTGTAAGACTTCCTAATAACACTATAGTTGTTGCTGAATATGCTGGAACAAAATACTTTTCTAATGATTTCATAATCTATAAAGTTCTCTATATTCCAAATTTTTCTTTTAATTTGATTTTTGTTTAGTCCCTTATCAAGGACCTAAACTGCAGACTAATTTTCTCTAATGATCATTGTCAAATTCAACACAATACTTCATACAAGACGATTGGGCGTGCTAGCATGCTAAAGTGTTTATACTATCTTGATAATTGTCCTTCCATCTCTGAAGATTACCTACCTTTGAATATAGCTCTCAATTGTTCTAAAAATAATGTAAACATTTGGCACCATAGATTAAGACATCCTTGTGACAATGATATGAAACAAATATGTAAAGTTTTTCCTTATGTTGATGATTCTTGTAAAGACATTTGTGAAATGTGCCATTATTCAAAATAACATAAAATACCTTTCCAACATAGCACTACATCTTCTTTAAATTGTTTTGACATGATACATACTGATATATGGGGTCCTATTCTTTTTCCTTCAATACATGGTCATAGATATTTTCTCATTATGGTTGATGATTATTCTAGGTATACTTGGATCTTTCATATGCATTGTTAGAGTGAAACCACAAAAATTTTACTGAATTTTGTCATTTATGTTAAAAATCAATTTGAAAAGGATATTAAAATCATAAGGTCTGATAATGGTCCCGAGTTTGAATACATTTATCTATATAACAATTATGGCATTGAGCATAAAAAAAGTTATGATGGAACTCCAGAACAGAATTCTATTGTGGAGAGAAAACACCAAGACATTCTTAATGTTGTTATGAGTCTTTTATTTCAATCTAAATTGCCTAAATGCTATTGGTATTATGTTATCAATCACGTTGTCCATGTGATAAATAGGATTCCTTCTATTGTTCTAAAGAATAAATCTCCTTATGAAAAACCTCATACTTATTTTAGCTTAAAGGCTTTTGGTTGCTTGTGTTTTGCCTCCACAATTGATGTCAACAGAAGCAAGCTTGATCCTAGGGCAAGAAAATGCGTTTTTACTGGTTTTAAGCCTGGAGTGAAAGGCTTTGTTATTCTTGATATTAAGACTAGAGAAATCTTGGTTAGTAGAAATATCATGTTTTCTGAGAATATTTTTCCCTGCAATTTTTCTAACTATAGTGAACAGAACCAAATGTTGAGTTCTTAGAACCAAACAATTTACATAAGGATGTTCCAGACGAATATATCTCTTTTAAGGACCACAACATCATATACAGTGATGATGAGAATAGTACTATTCATAATAACATTGTAGATTCTAGCAGCGACTCGACCAAATTTTGGTCATGACCGACTCGACTGAATTCGGCCAAATTTAGGCCAGGTCCGACTCGCCTGAATATGACTAAATTTCGGTCATGATCGACTCTGTCGAATATGACCAAATTCAAGCCAGGACCAACTCGATAAAATTTTGGTCGAGTCCAACACGACCGAATTTTGACTGGAGCCGACTCAACTAAATTTGATCGAATTTCGGTCATGGCCGACTCGGTTGAATATGGCCAAATTTTGATCGTGATCGACTCATTTGAATATGGTCAAATTTCATCATAGGTCGTGTCAGCCGAATACGGCCATATTTGGGCCAAGGCCGACTTTGCCAAATCTCAATCGAGGTCAACTTGATTGAATTCGACCAAATTTTGACTAGAGCCAACTAGGCTGAATACAGCCAAATTTTGATCGCCATTGTCTCGGCCGAATACGGTCAAATTTTATCTAGGTCGACTCAACCTAGTGCAGTCAAATTTGGGTCGGGGTGAACTCAACCGAATAGTTCCAAATTTTGTCCAGGACCAGCTGGACCAAATTTTGATCGAGACCGACTTGACTAAACTGGCTGAATTTGTCCAAATTTTGCATAGGGTCACGCCAACTCAATCAAATACGACTAAATTTGGGCTAGTCTGTCTCAACCTTTAGGCTAACCTAACGAAAAATATAAATTGAAAATTTGGATTGAATGTTTTGGATTATCCATTTTGAAAATCTAGATTTAGAGAATGGATATCCAATCCATAAAATATATAAAATGTAGATTAGATTGATATCCAGATTCAATAAAATGGATTTTAAATGGATTGGATTTGTAATAAAATGGATATTAAATGGATTGAATAAGAAAAAAAGTGAATTAGATCATGAAAATTGGATTTTTTTTGTCCAACCTTAATAATATATTAGATATTAAATGATAAAGTTGAAATATATTGCTACTTTTATAGTAAATGAGTTCAAAACAAATCAAATAGACAAAAGAGTAAAATAAATCTTTAGAGGAACAATTTTTTATAAACCTGTAAATCATAAAAATAAAAAATTATAAATGAAAATAATAGTATTAAAAATTTCTAATTTCAATATATCGACAAAAAAAGTAAAATAAACTATATGCACATGCTACATGAAAATAAATATAATAAATAAAATTTAAAAATAAAATAAATGAAAAAAAGTAAAGCAATTTCCATGTACATGGGACTGTAAAATAAATATAAATAAAAAAATTAAAAATATCAAATAACTAAAAAACTAACTTGTAAAACACTTGTTAATAAAATAAAATAGGTAATACAGTAAATATCCTAATATCTATTTAAATTTGAGAAAGTAATCGTTCTAGTTAAGAACTAAAATAATAATTTATTAGATATTAAATTATATAATTGAAATATATTGCTATTTTTATGGTAAATCAGTTTAAAAATAAATCAAATGGATAAAAAAGTAAAATAACTTTTTAGAGAAACATTTTTTTTTATAAAAGTGTAAATCATAAAAATATTAAATGATAGAATTGAAATATATTGTTATTTTTATTCTAGATCAGTTTAAAAACAAATCAAATGACTACAAAAAAAGTAGACATTTGTGACGGTTAAAATTACTAGTTTTAGCCGTTAAAAACTGTCACAAATGAATTTTCTGACGGTTTAAAAAATCATCAAAATTATGCATGTAAAAAACAGTTTGTGACAAAAAAATAATTAATCGTTGGTATTGCTGTCAAAAAAGAAAAAAGAAATTACTAGTGGTTTAAAACCGCTACAAAATAAACTTTTATTTTATTATATTTTGATAGTTAAAAATCGCCAGAAAATATATCATATTTTGACGGTCAAAAACCGCTACAAAATATATTATATTTTGATGGCTAAAAACCGCCACAAAATATATCGTATTTTGACGATTAAAAACCGCTAAAAAAATATCATATTTTGACAGTTAAAATCATAAAAAAAATGCTTAAAATATTTTTAAATGTTTTTAATATTCTAAAAGTATTTAGTAATTGTTTTCCATTCATATGTCAACCGATATTTCATTTATCTATTTTATTTAAAATTATTTTTTATTTACTTATTTTTACAAAAAATATTCTACTTTGCAAGTCTTATTATTCTTTATATATTTATTTATTGAATTATTAAATATATGTGAAAGTCTTTCCACATTGGTAGGGTCAATGAAAGAAGCTTGGACAACATGTTCTTTACATATATTTACCTGCCTAATCAAAAGCATTGTGTTTTTTTTTTTCTCCATTAAAAAGTGATCAAGATTTTTCATTAACTCCACCAATAACTACACCAAACAACACTACAAAATTCCAAATACTTTTAGCTAGTAAGCAAGGAAATAGTATGTTGCAATGTAAATTATAAATTATAAAGTGCAGAATGAAGGATTGAAAAGATCCTAACATATGTAAGAGGATATATGTCAAATTAATATAAGTAAGTCTTGGAATATCATAACATATATGTCAAACTCCATGAAAATTACTATCAAGTGATGATCCTCCTTGTGATGTTGGTAGTTCTTGGCCACTCTCTTCATCCTATGAAATTAAAATTTAAAATCATATCATGTTAGCATATTTAGAAATAATACATAAGATATTAAATTATACACACAAAATATAAAGCACTTACAATTACATTACTCTCATTACCAAACATGACACCCAACTCATGAGGAATATGCCCTTCCTTCATTTGGATGTATGCAAGCATAACACTTTTTAATGTCTTTAAATTTTCTTCAGAAGGTTCTAACTTTTCCCTTAGACTAATAACTTCCTCTTTCAATTGTGAACTTTCAACTGAACCAGAATTTAAGAAATTGTGCCCTGCATTACTAAATCTAGTCTTGAATTGAAATGCAACACTATGAAGACCTCCTAATCCTTAGCAACGTACATGTCCAGAATGATCCTTTCCCAATACTTTACTAACATAATCATCAACTGAGATCTCATTAGAATTAACACTTTGACTCATTTATTGTGTTATTTTCTCCTGTAAATATAAAAGTACACAATGTATATTAAAACTAAAACTAAAAGATGAATATAGAAATCAAGTTGAATATTGTTCCTATAAAAAAAGTTACTGAATTTCCAGTGAAAGATGGGCATTTTAAACATGTTGAGCACCCCTAGGAAGGTACATGAAGAAACCACACTGCTGCAAAAAGTAATAGCCTATCTAGAGCAGACTAAGTAAGTCCAAAAGCTTATGAATAGTCTGATATTTGCAAATTAGAAAAGAAAAGGAGTAGGATAAGAAAAGGTAGGCTATAAACATGGAATAATATCATTTCTTCTGCATTTCATTCATAAACTATAATAAAAGACAACTACTTAGATCAACTACTTAACCTACATTTTTATTTAATTTGAATAATATCATTTCTTCTGCATTTCAGTCACAAACTATAATAAAAGATAACTTCCATTGTACTACTAAATAATTGTATAAACCAGCATGTGATCTAACAATTGAATATTTTATCAAACAAACAAGTTTGTTGCATTCAACTTTATCTAAATCCCAATCATAGAATACAGATGAAAAATTAGTATATTGTAATAGTATATAAAAATCAGAGTGAAAACATATTGCAAAATTATAAGAACTTACAAAATACTTTAACTAAACTTACCGCAATAGACCTTGCCTCTTCATTGACATAAGAACCATTTCTTTTCTTATGAGTCTCAATATATAACTCTCCTCTACCTACAACACGTCTAAGGTTTACTTCCTAATACATATGAGCATATAAGAACAATAAAACACTCGATGAATCTTAATTAAACACAACAATGAACAAATAATTACCATCTCATGTTGTTTTGTACACAAAAGATTTGCACCACCATCTTAAGGCCAAATATCCTATAGTTTTCATTATCAACACAACGAGATATGTTACTTGAGTAACCATTTAGCATCTTCACATTCTTTAATGTATTGATAAATATATTTCTTTGTTCTCTTGTCATTGTAAATAACAAAGGAATGAATTTTCCATTTTCATCCGGCCAAAGGTCTTCTTTTATCCCCATAATTTTTAGATCTTGACGAGCTTGAAGATGATCTTTTGATTTTTCATCTTTGAGCATTGTATACAACATATTATCACACACATTCTTCTCAATATGCATAACATCAAGGTTATGACGTAAAAGATTGTCCTTCCAATAAGGGAGATTAAAGAATATGCTTTTTCTTTTCCATTGGTTTCCTCTACTACTTGACTCAAGATTGCAATCAAATGTTATGGCATCAAGTTGTTTCAAAATTTCTAACCAAGATACTAATTTTGGTGCACCTCTTTCTTCAATTGTGCCATCAAAGTGTTTTTTCATCAATCTAAATTTATGGCTTCTCTCTAAAAAGCGTCGATGACCCATGAAACACCATTCGTTACTACGTCTTAATCGACAAGGAAAAATGTCAAAATTATAAGTTGGACAAGCATAACTAGTATAAGTATTCCACCCATATAGAGTACAAAGTCCAGGAAAATCACTAATTGTCCACATGAGAGACGCTCGCATTACAAACACTTTTTTTTGAAAAAGAATCATATGTTTCAACTCCTTCTGTCCACAGCTCATTCAACTCTTTCACTAAAGGTTGTAAGTACACATCTATCTTGTTTCCTGGCATTTTTTTTCTTGGAATTATCATAGAAAGAATAAAAGATGATTGTTTCATGCACTCCCAAGGAGGTCTATTGTATAAGACCCGTGAAATTTAATTAATTAAATGATTAATTAATTAATAAATGTGGATAGTGGGAGTCTTTATGGCATTGAGTACTCTATGTGACTCCATCACTACTATGATTATTATGATTCTTCTTCTTTTTTTTTATGACTTGCCGAGATGTTTAGAGTTTTTCTCCTAAATGTGGCACAATTATTATAATTATAATTTTCATTACTATTATTTATATATTATTATTTTATTATTATTTTTATTATTTTACTATTATTATTATTAATTTTGTTATTATTATTATTATAATTATTATTTATTTTTATAGTTATTACTATTATTATTATTATAATAATAATAATAATTATTATTATTATTATTATTTATATATTATTATTACTAGTTATTATTATTATAATTATTATTTTTATTATTATTATTATTATTATTATTTATATATTATTACTACTAATTATTATTATTATTATTATTATTATTTTATTAATATTTTATTTTATTTTATTTTTATTTTTATTATTATTTTTACCATTATTATTATTATAAGTTTTATTTTTATTATTTTTATTATTATTTATATTATTATTATTTGTATATTATTATTAGTTATTATTATTACTATTTTTATTATTATTACTATTATTATTATTATTATTTTATTTAATATTATTATTAATATTTTATTTTATTATTATTATTATTATTTTTACTATTATTATTATTATTATTATTATTTTATTCACTATTATTATTAATATTTTATTATTATTTTTACTATTGTTATTATTATTATAATGATTTTTATTATTATTATTATTTATATTATTATTGTTTATGTATGATTTTTATTACTTATTACTATTACTATTATTATTATTATTTTATTTTACAATTATTATTAATATTTTATTTTATTCTTATTAAGTTTTTTATTATTATTATTATTATTATTATTATTATTTTATTTTACTATTATATTATTATTATTATTATTATCATTTTTTATTTTATTTATGATTTTATTATCATTATTATTGCTTTATTATTATTGATTTATTTTGTTATTATTATTATTACTTTGCTATTATTGTTTTAACTTATTAGTATTATTATTTTATTTTATTATTGTTTTCTTTATTATTATTATTATTGTTTTGTTTTTATTATTATTATTATTGTTGTTGTTGTTACTAGTTTTATTATTATCATTATTATTGTTTTATTGCCCGTGTGATATTTTGGGACAATTGTTATGTATTCTTCTTGCTTTTGTATATTGTTTAGTTGTTCAACATTGTGTTGGACTATGATCCAGTCATGTGATTATGACTGAAGAAACATATTTCATGTTATGGATTGTATGTATAGTGTTTGGGGTTTCGTTTGAACTTGCTTCAAAGTGCCAAAAACCAGTAGTAGTGACGCTACTGGTGTGGTGCCTAGCGGCTTGGGATGTGCTACCTGGTGGCTTGGGGTGTGTTGCCTGGCGGCTTAGGGTGTGCTACCAGGTGATACATGAAAATTAGATAAGCTTGGAACGCATGGCGCCCAACGAAAAATGTGATCCCACCAGGCGAAAAAGATCTGGTAGAGGCTCTGGAAAGCGTATGGCGCCTAGCGACGTGAGGTGTCTGCCAAGCGGTGTCTGCAGCACTAGCATTTTTCTGAGGCGCTTTGCACCTGGCAGTACGCGTTCCCCGCTAGGCGGTCTGCAAGCAGGCCGCGCCTAGCGCCTTGTGAGCAGCGTCAGGCGATTTTTGTTGTAACAGATTTGGGTTGTGCTTACGTTGATGTGCGTAGTCTACAATGCTTCTAGGATATCTCAAAGCTTGACTTGTTGGTGTTCCTTGAGTTGTGACTCAGAACGTATCCCTTGAGTTGTGGCTCGGGATAGGAGTTAAGCACGTGGTATTCCTTGAGTTGTGGCTTGGAATAACATCTCCTGAGTTGTGGCTCGGGATGGCAGATGAACACGAGGAACTCTTCAGTTGTGGCTTAAGTTGGCGAGTGTTGCCGGTGTGAGTGTGCTGGTTGTGGCCAGTACAGATGGGTCCATATAGACTGCCCTCCTCAGTAATTAGTTGACGAGTTTGGTAGTCTTGGGATGTTACGAACTATGTTCGTATTGGGAACTCCACCTAGCGTTACGGTGTGTGATCCGTAACATGGTTTCCCGCACGTGCTCTATCGGTTGTGGTCGATAGGTATGGCAGCAAGACATCTTGAGGTCCCACTAGAAGACGTAGAACACGGTTAACATGATGGTGGCCATGTGTTAGTGAATAAAAGGATGGAATCCCTTTGTTGTGTTGTAGGTATATATGTATATTCTATATATATGTTTATTCTATTAGCTCACTGGCCATATACTACGACTATTATTCATGGTTCGATAAGGATTGAAGCCATTTGTTGCGAGGCTAAGGCGAACATTTCTAGGTTCTAGAGCAAACTCATGGTGAAGTTGATCAAAACTCTTCCATGCTTTAGCATCTCTTGGATGTCTCAACAATCCATCTAGGTTATTGTTTAAAACATGCCATCTCATGGACTATGCTATTTTTGGAGACATGAATAATCTTTGTAACCTTGGTCTCAAGGGAAAGTAACATAATACCTTTACCAATAGTTTCTTTTTTCCACTAGTACCTTTTTTCTTCCATCTAGATTTATTACAATATTTGCAATTCTCCAATTTTTCATCTTTTCCCTAGTACAACATGAACTTTTTGGGGCAAACATCTATCTTGGTATAATTAAGACCAAGCTTGTATATCACTTTCTTTGCCTCATAAAATGAAGTAGGAAATTTTCCATATTCAAATGCGTATGTTAATAACTTTAAAATCATCGTCATAGCCTTGTTAGTCATACCACACAAACATTTTATATGATACAACCTTAATAGAAAAGACAACTTTGAGTACTTTTGACATCCTTCATACAACTCTTGGTTACAATCTCTAAGCAACTCATCATATTCTTCGTTTGGCATGGTTTTTACAAATTTGGAAGGTCCTTCATATGCATCATAATTCACCTCATTGTTTTCATTCATCCCAAATACGTCATTTATCATATCTATCATTGGATTTTCATTTTGTAATGGCACATTTACTACATTTGTGTCTCTTTATTGCATTGTGTCATATGTTTCCCCATGCCAAATATAAACTTTGTAATTTTTTGCAAACGACTTGCAAATTAAGTGGTCAAACACAACGTCTCTGGTTTCCCATTTATTATAATGACATCTAGGACAATGACACCTTATTGTACCATTGACAAATCGGAATTCAAATGCAAAGTCTAGAAACCTATTTAACCCATCTAGATATTCAATTGTATTTTGTGGCATATCAATCCATGACTTATCCATTAGTAAATTTATCTAGTTGAATTCAAGGAGAAAAAACTAGTTGTAAAAGATTGGATATAAATGAGGGACTTGATGAGATTAGAAGTTGCAAACACTAAAAAAGAAAACAAAGAATTATGAAAAAGAAAGACAAAAGAAGTAATCATCTAAGAAAAAAAATATTATTATCGAATGAACTTATTACTTATAAACAAAGAGAGCTAAGATAAATAAATAAATATATATATATATATATATATATATATATATATATATATATATATATATATATAGTGTAAGATTGTGGTAGAGAAAGCTAAAGATTGGTTTGTCTCAACATTTATCATTAAATAAGTAGGTACTAAATGATACCAAAAACTTTTAGTAAAATAAGTTAGGAATATAAAAATGTGTTTTGTTTGTTTAACATACGTCATTCTCTAATCGGGATTGATAACTAAGATGTTGTTCTGTAGTGGAAAAAATGTATAATAAATAAGTATTTGTTATTAAATAGCATGAGGGCTTGCTTAACTCAAAAAGAAGAGAGTATATCATCATGAATAATAATATTAATATTTAAAATTTATGAAGTTAATGTTGGGAATGCGAGATAGCAGAGAATGAAACAGAAAAGAGAAAAGAGAGACAATAAGTGGGAGGAAGGTGGGTGGCACATTAGTTCATTATGAAAGGGGTTGTAACTCTCACTTTCACGATTCACACACAATGCCAAAGGCAAGAAGTGTGCATCAAATTCCATGCCCACTCTCAAAGCATGCTCCCAAAATAAATTAAATATTCCCATCAAAGACTATGCTTCATATATGAAAAAAAAATTTTACCATTTTATTGGTATAAAAATCAACCCAAGATTTTTTCAAAGTTTAATCAAAAGTGTATAATCGACGATCCAGACGGGTCCGACGACCTAGACAGGTCCGACGACTTGAATGAGCTCGATGATCCAGACGGGCTCGTCCATCGACCCAGACGTGCCCGACGACCCGAACGGCCTTACGACCAGAACGGGCCCGACGACCCAGAATTGGCCGATGACTCGGACAGGGCAGACTATCCGGACAAGACCAATGATCTGATGGGCCCGACAATCCAGACGGGTCTTACGACCCGAACGGGCCCGATAATCTAGATGGGCTCGACGACCCGGATGAGCCTGACGACCCGGACGGGTCTGACAACCTGGACAGGTCTGACAACTTGGACGGGCCCAACAACCCGAACGGACCCTTCCAAACCATCAAGCCCGACGATCCAGACGGGCCTGACAAAATGGACAGTCCCAACGACACAAATGGGCCCGACGACTCGGACGAGTCAAACTATCTGGATGAGCCCGACGACCCAGACGGGTCTGACGGTTTGGAAGGCTGGTCCGAGTCATCGGACCCGTCCAGGTCGTCGGCCCGTCTAGGTCGTCGGGTGATGAAGGATTATCTTGTTCCTTTTTAAGATTATTAAATATGGTGTGAGTTGATTAAGAAAGCTAAGTGAAATCTCCACTGGACATTAAGATAGCAAGCTATCTAGATGTGAAGGTTCCTTTCACAAAGGTCAAGAGAAGAAGATGATGGATTGATTCAAAACAAAAAGGAAATGGAAATCACATAAACCATAGAAAACCAAGAACAAATTAAAGGAAGAAGAAAACATAAAATGGAAAGGAAAGAAATGGTAAAAATGTGAGAAGCACGCCACTACAAAGATAGGCTAGAAGCCATGGCAACCTTGAAGATGAGTGGATGTGTGTCGCCACTTGCTATGCAAGATAAGGCTTAAAAGTATTCACTCCCTAGGGAGGAAACTCTCACAAATGGTTGAGACACAAGAGTGTTTTTACTTCAAAATGTTCAACCCTTTTACATGTCTAGGAGCACTCCTTATATAGAAGAGTTTAGGGGCCTCTAAGCAAATAAAAGATACCTAAGGATGTCTCTACAAAAACCTAACCCTAGCTTCTAGAAACTAGGTCAAAT
>Ga0214545_1003410_pt1 | contig 30353 bp, 25 predicted proteins | sample CNSS4metaG_FD_160064 | JGI IMG/M metagenome (GOLD analysis project Ga0214545, IMG submission 160064) | Root nodule microbial communities from cowpea collected in UCLA plant growth center, Los Angeles, California, USA - CNSS4 | ecosystem: Host-associated > Plants > Roots > Nodule | place: USA...
CAAATCACTCACAAACTTTAACAAAGTTTACTCTAAAACCACCCTCTTTCACCTTTAATCTATTTAAAGTGAACAACACAAAATTCACACTCTAATCCACTTGAATTGATCATCTCTATCCTTCGAATCAACCTTGACGGAAAGAGGGGAAGGAAGATAGAAATTCCACTATTTTTCAATCATCTTTGTTATGCAATGATTTGAGGGTGATATAAAGATTACAATTATGGCCGCAACTTATTTTTCAACTTAATTATGAAAATGATGTACAAATATGGCTTTTAAAATTATTTTTACAAAAATAATTAATAACAAAATTTTTTAAATTGTTATAAAATAAGGATTAAAAAGTAATTATTAATTATAAAATTCTTTATTACATTATTTTATAAATTTGTTTTTAATAAACTATTTTATATTCATTTATACATATTAAGAATTTTTCTACACAAATCAAACTTATACAATGATAATTTTTAATCATTTTTAAAATAAAGGACAATTTGGTAATCTTGTTTTTCCTTGATTTAAATATAATTTTTAATCTATCACATCCATCAAATCCCTCACAAACTTTAAGAAACTTCACTTTAAATCCACCCTCTTTCACCTTTAATCCACTTAAAGTAACAACACAAACTTCACACTCTGATCCACTTGAATTCATCATCCCCTCTACCTCCAATCAACCTCGGCAGTGAGAGATGGGAAAGAATATGGAAATTCCTCGATTTTTGAGACATGTATGTTATGCAATGATTTGAGGGTGATATCAAAATTACAATTATATCCGCAATTTATTTTTCAGCTTAATTATGAAAATGATGTAAAAATATGGCTTTTGAAATTAGTTTTACAATAATAACTCATAACGAAAATTTAAAATTGTTATAAAATAAAATTTAAAAAGTAATTATTAATTTTAAAATTTTTTATTACATTATTTTATAAATATTGTTTTAATGAAATATGTTATTTTCATTTGTGCATATTAATATTTTTTCTACACCAAACCAAACTTATATAATGGTAATTTTTAATTATATTTAAAATAAAGGACAATTTGATAATCTTATTTTCTCTTGATTTAAATATAATTTTTAATCTATCATATCCATCAAATCGCTCACAAACTTCAAAAAACTTTACTCTAAATTCACTCACTTTTACATTAGATCCCCGGAAACTGAACAAGACAAGCTTCACAATCTAATCCACTTGAAGTCATCTTAACCCTCTCCCTCCAATCAACATTGAGGGAAAGAGAGGGGAACGAAGAGGGAAATTCCTCTATTTTTCAATCATTTCTCTTATGCAATGGTTTAAGGGTGATATCAAGATTACAATTACGTTCGCAATTTATTTCTTAGCTTAATTATGAGAATGATGTAAAAATATGGCTTTTGAATTTCTTTTTACAAAAATAATGAATAACAAAAATTTGAAAATTGTTATAAAATAAGGTTTAAAAATTAATTATCCATTATAAATTTTTTTATTACATTATTTTATAATTATTTTTTTAATAAAATATGTTATTTTGATTTATATATTCTAAAAATTTTCTACGACAAATCAAAGTTATATAATAATAGTTTTTAATTATTTTTAAATTAAAGGACAATTTGGAAATCTTGTTTTTCCTTAATTTAAATATAATTTTTAATCTATCATATCCATCAAATCACTCACAAACTTTAACAAACTTTACTCGAAATACACCCACTATCACCTTTAATCCACTTAAAGTGAATAACACAAGCTTCACACCATAATCCACTTGATGTCATCCTCTCCCTCTCTCTCCAATCAACCTTGAGGGAGAGAGAGGGGAAGGAACGGAGAAATTCCCGTCTTTTTCAATCATCTCGGTTATGTCATGGTTTGAGGGTGATATCAAGATTACAATTATGGCCCCATTTTTTTCAGCTTAATTGCGAAAATGAGGTAAAAATATGGATTTTAAAATTATTTTTACAAAAATAGATAATAACGTAAATTTGAAAATTGTTATAAAATAAAGTTTAAAAAATAATTTTAAATTAGTAAATTTTATTTCATTATTTTAAAAATATTTTTTTATTAAAATATCTTACTTTCATTTATAAATTTTAATATTTTTTCTATGATAAATCAAACTTATATAATGATAATTTTTAATCATTTTTAAAATAATGGACAAATTTGATAATCTTGTTTTTCCGTGATTTAAATATAATTTTTAATTTATCACAACCAACAAATCACTCATAAAGTTTAACAAACTTTACTCTAAATCCACCTTTAATCCCCTTAAAGTGAACAACACAAACTTCACATTGTAATCCACTTGATGTCATCCTCTCTCTCTCCCTTCAATCAACCTTGAGGGAGAAAGAAGGAACGGAAGAGGAAAATTCTTCTATTTTTAAAGGGTTAAATATGTTTTTGGTCCCTTAACTTTTAGTAAATTTTGGAATTAGTCCATTTTGAAACTTTGGACCAATTTAGTCCTTGATCTTTCGAAATACGTGGATTTAGTCCTTTTAATCAAATTTTGGTTGGTTTATTGGATGTTTCGTACGCATTTCAGGATTGTATTTGAGTTGTTTATACTGTTTGACACATTTTTGCTTTAATGTTAAGTCAAATACTATTATGAAACGCGCTTGAAATGTCAAATAAACTTAACAAAATTTGATTAAAAGGACTAAATCCACGCATTTCAAAAGATGGAGGACTAAATTGGTCCAAAGTTTCAAAATGGACTAATTCCAAAATTCACTAAAAGTTAAGGGACCAAAAACATATTTAATCCATAGTTTAACAAACATTCCCCATCTTTCCCTTTTCATATTCTCACTTAATCCATTTTTCTCATCCATGGTGTCTAACTCTCTTATTTCTCCTATTATATATTGTTTCTTATTTGTCCCCCAAACAACTCATAGTTCCACATTTTTAGATCCTTTTTAAGCTCTTTCGGTTTCTCCTCCAAAACATCACTTATTTGGTATTGGCTCCAAAATCTCTTTATAACATCTTTAAATCCATTTACTTATTGTCAAACATTTATTATTCTAAATGATTTAGGATCTCTCCACTTTTATGGTTTGAAAAACTAATCCATGGTGATCATGTATAGTTTTATTTAGGATTATTTGTTTACTACTTTGGCCATTTATATATCCCGTCTTGTGATACTTGTATCCTATCAATTCTACTTTTTGGATATTCCATTTCTCTAAACCATGTATACCTACATCTAGCCGTTGGTAAATCAAACACTTTTATACTCTCCAATAATTTATTAAATTCATCTATTTCTTTCCAACTCACTCCCTATTTTCCTGGATCTTTGCTTTCTTCTAATTTCCTTACCGTATTAAAATATCCCACCACACACCAGAATGCGCGATTGTCACATCCTTATCATTTTCTCCCACAATTCCTTTTTTTCTAAGGTAGTACATGTAAAATAGACATTTACTATTGATAATTTTTTATCCTTATGTCCCTTTTATCCACACGTATTCTTTTGAAGTTTTTTTTATCGAAAAATATTAGTTGGTAGCATTTTGTTAATGGAAAGAGTTGAATTCATAACTTCTCTCGCTCTCCTTCTAAACCAACTTTATACTTTAGTGGGAAAAATTGAACCTACAACCTTTTTCACCCTCCCTTTCAACTTTTACCATTATGCCAACCTTATTCCGTTAATAACAAATCTTATTACCCTATTGAAAAACATATTTACTAATAAATAATAGATCATTAATGAGATATTCACACTATCAATTTGAAAGAAAAATGATCATGACCACACTTTAGTATCAAAGAAAAAGTAGAGGTGAAAACGTATGATAATAATAAAATAAATGTGTTTAAAAGTCTTTATATCCTTATAGGATAGGACACCAAGAATAAATACTCTAACTTAGAATCATTATCCCTCTTGGATAGAATACTTTCCTTGAAAAATTCTTCTAACTAGGGGTGGCAAAACGGGTTGGGAACAACGGACCATCCCGTCAGCCCGTGCTAGAAGGAACGGGCTGGGTTGAAGATTTCAACCTGTCAACCCGTTCAGCCCGTCAATTTGACGGGCTAAAGTACGGGCCAGCCCGTCTTGACCCGTTGGCCAGTTTTAAAAAAATAAAATAAAATAAAAATAATTAAAAAGATTAATTTTTTAGATTATATATTTTAAATGTATAAATATATAATAGTATTGTAATTTAAATCATTAATATCTACAAATTAAGTTTGAACTATTAGTTATAATTGAATAATTTAATATGTAAATTTAATAATTATTTTAACTTATCTAATTAAAAACATTAACTAATCAATTAAAAGTTAAAATAATATTTTATTTTATTAAATATGACTTTAATAATAATTTATATGTATATATAAACAAATTTAAAAAATAAAACAAATTAAAAAATTAAAAAACTAATTAAAAAAATTAAAAAAACAATTAAAAAAAACTAGACGGGTCAGCCCGGCCCGGCCCGTTAGCCCGTCTTATACGGGACGGGTTGTGACTATTGGCCCGTTTCTATTTGACGGGCCAGCCTGACCCGACCCATTTTTTGACGGACCATATACGGGCCAGGCTGGCCCGTTTGCCACCCCTACTTCTAACTCATTATCAAGAATAACTACTACGTTTCCCTAAATTAAGAGCAATATCGTTTAGTAGGCATTTACTTCCTGCACCTCCACGATTTCTTCACATACCTCTTCAAATTTTTACCCTTCATAGAAATGACTTTCAAATTACATATTTCAAAAGCTTTCTAAAATTTCCGAAACTGAATTTGTAAAATGAAATTTTCAGAATGTGATTTTCAAAACATATGAAATGTGTTGGAAATTAATTTGTTCGGAATGAGATTTTCAACAAAACATTCCGTAACTTATAAAATGACTTTCAAAATGAGTTTTTTAGGAATTCATATATGAAATGTGTTTATAAACGATCATTTTTGAATATATAAAATAAGATTTGGAATGGTTATGGATAATTATTCAATTTGCAATACTATAAGGGTCTATCAAAAGGGAGGTTTCACCAGGGAGACACAACATCAATGAGCGCGGAAGCATTTTCAACCACGACGTTGTCTTTTTTGATAACGTATCTAGCTCTGATACCACTGTTAGGTTGCTCTAATACTAGTGTAAGGTTTATAGAGAGGGAAGGTTTTACTAGAAAGATAAAACACCAATGAGACTTGAGTACAAGTGTAAAACAATTGAGAATCTTTAAGATTTAGGATTCTCACACAATTATAATAGAGCACTAACCTTGATCCATAAGAGATCCTGTGAATATGTGTTCTTCAATTTGTAATGTTATGTGCTCTCTAACCACCGTTTTCCAATCTATCTTTTTGCCTTTCTTTTTTCTTCTCACATGTTTGTGATGGGTTACTGTGAAAAGAACCTTATAGCCAGAGACAGAACTCCAATCCCTTTTATAAACCAACATCCATCAAGTTGGTTTTTATTTTATCTTTTTTTATTTTATTATCACTTCCCATAATAATAACCAATAGGTCTTTAAATTTTATTAAATCACAATTGGGCCCATCATAATATTTCAAATGAGTCACTAATAGAATCCATTCGTCAATTAATTCTAACATTCTCCCGCTTGACTCATATGATGTCATAACATTACATAAACATAATGCGCATTAAAAGACCTTGCATAAATTGGTTCTATCATTATTCATAATTAAAGATACAGAAATAATAAGAGTCATGGCAGTCACACATCATTCAGTTGACATGATCCCTTCCATGTATTACTATATCACCCCTTTCTCCTTAATATGACCTTAAAAAGAGAAGTCCATAATGGGTTCAAACATAATTTCACTTTTACAAAACAATAACATAACATAATTTGTTTTCTTCATCATAATTTGCATGCATAAACATAAAGAAAAAAAACACAGATTTCAGAAACTTATACGTCAAGGAGCTCAAAGTGTCACATAAACATTAATAACATTAACAAACAACATTTAATATTCACTAGTAGACATAATGTTCATATTCTTTATATGGCCACCATACAATTTGGGCGATAACCCTTTTGTCAAAGGGTCAGCAATCATAAGATTTGTGCTAATATGTTCTATTGACACTCTACGTTTCTGAACTTCTTCTTTAACGACAAAGTATTTCAACTCCATATGCTTAGCACCTTTGGAATACTTGTCGTTTTTAGAAAAGAAGACTGTTGCGGAATTATCGCAATAAATTTTCAGCAGCTTGGAAATACTATTGACTATTCCAAGTCCTGCAATAAAGTTCCACGACCAATTAGACTGAATTATGGCCTTAAAGCATGCCACAAATTCAGCTTTCATAGTGGATGCAGTAATGACAAACTACTTCGCACTTTTCCATGAAATCGCTCCTCTGGCTAAAAGATACACATAACCAAATGTAGACTTTCTTGTATCCACACAACCGACAAAGTCTGAATTTGTATAACCCATCACCTCAAGGTGATCAGATTTTCTATAAGTAAGCATGGGATTCTTTGTTCCTTGTAGATATCTTAAAACTTTCTTTGCAGCTTTCCAATGCTCTAATCTTGAATTACTTTGGTATCTACCAAGCATACCAACTACAAAGCTAATATCTGGCCTCGTACATGTTTGAGCATACATTAAACTCCCAACAACATATGCATAAGGGATATTTTCCATCTGTTTCTGTTCCAAATCATTCTTTGGATGTTGCACGAGACTAAACTTGTCTCCTTTCTGTATTGGAATGGGAGATGTTGAACATTTATCCATTCTGAATCTCTCTAAAACTTTATTAACATATGCATTCTGAGACAAACCTAACATTCCTTGTGATCTATCACAAAATATTTCTATTCCTATCACATAGTATGTCTCACCCATATATTTCATTTCAAAGTTATTAGAAAGAAACCTCTTAGTCTCACTTAATAAACCAAGATCATTAGTCGCAAGCAAGATATCATTAACATACAGAATCATAAATATAAACTTACTCCCACTGACCTTCAAATATATACACCGATCAACAGTGTTTTCCTCAAATCCAAAGGACACAATAATATCATTGAACTTAAGATACCCTTCTAAGAAGCTTGCTTAAGTCCATATATTGATCTCTTAAGTTTACACATCATGTGTTCCTTTCCTTCTTCAGTGAACCCCACCGGTTGGTCCATATAAACATCCTCTTCTAAACCCCCATTCAAAAAAGCAGTTTTAACATTCATTTGATGCAACTCAAGATCATAATGAGCTGCTAATGTCATGATAATTCTAAAAGAATCTTTCTTAGAAACAGGCGAAAATGTTTCCTTATAGTCGATGTCATCTTTCTGAGTAAAACCTTTGACAACAAGTCGGGCTTTGTAACATTCAATATTGCCTTGAGAGTCACGCTTAGTCTTAAAGACCTATTTACACCTAACTCTCTTGTATCCTTCTGGCAATTCAACAAGGTCTCATACGTTATTATGTGCCATTGATTTAAGCTCATCATTCATGGCATCTAACCATTTATCAAAATTATCACCATTAATGGCTTCTGAAAAAGAAATTGGATCATTATCAATACTCAAGTCATTTTCTGACTCTTGTAGATAAACCACATAGTCATTCGAAATAGCGGACTTTCTATCTCAGTGAGATCTTTTTAATATTATTTCTTGTGGTTGTTCTACTATTGGTTCATTGTTAACCTCAAGATCATTAATTTGTTATTCTTCTTTATTGTTGTGAGTTTCTACAACATGTGGAACAACAACTCTTGATAAAGAAGTACTAGTTATAGGAACTTCTACTTTAACTTCCTTAATCTCCACATTTCGTGAAGCTTCACTCCAACTGGTTTCACCATTCTCAATGAACCGAGCATTTCCAGTTTCAACAATTCTTGTACTATGGGTAAGACAATAAAACATATACCCTTTTGATTTTTCTGGATAACTAATGAAATATCCACTGATTGTTCTTTCATCTAGTTTCTTTTCTTGCGGATTGTATATTCTTATTTCTGCCTAACAACCCCAAATATGTAGGTGTCTCAAACTAGGTTTTCTTCTCATCCACAACTCAAAATGAGTCTTTTGAACAACTTTACTAGGAATCCTGTTCAAAAAATATATGGTAGTCTTTAAAGCATACATCCACAATGATACATGTAAACATGAATTACTTAACATACTCCTAATCATATTCAATAAGGTTTGACTACGCCTTTCTGATACATCATTTTGTTTTCGTGTGCCAGGCATTGTGTATTGAGCACAAATATCACGTTTGTCATGGAACTTAGCAAACGAACCAGGATGTTGTCAATTTTCATCATATCTTCCATAATACTCACCACCTCTATCAAACCTTACGATTTTCACCTTTCTGTCTAATTCCTTTTCCATTTCATTTATATAAACTTCCAAGGCATTCACTGATTGAGATTTCTCATGCAGTAGATATACATGTCCATAACGCGAAAAATCATCAATAAAGGTGATGAAGTACTTCTCTTTATTGAAAGAATTTACATCAAATGGACCACATATATCGGTGTGTATGATTTCAAGAAGCTGAGTGCTTCTCGTGACTTTTTTCTTTGTGTGTTTTGTTTGTTTGCCTTTAATACAATCCACACACACATTCAGATTAGTAAAATCCAAATTTGGAAGGATTTCATTCTTTACTAATCTTTGCATTCTTTCTTTGTAAATATGTCCCAAACACTTATGTCACAAGTAAGCAGATCGTTCATCCACTAAACTACATTTAATGTCAACATTGTGATGCAAAGTCATAAGAGTTTTAACATATAAATTATCCAAATTCAATTTATATAAACCATCATAAAGTGTACCAGATCCAATCATAAAAGTATACTTAAACAAACTGAAACAATCATTCCCAAACTTAAAAGAGTATCCAGCAATATGAAACTTAGACAAAGAAATTAAGTTCCTAGTGATACTAGGTACATAAAAAGTATCCATAAGGTCTAAGTGATATCTAGTATTGAGGATTAGATGATAATTCCTGACTGCTTCCATTGAAACTTTCTCTTTATTGCCCATGAAGATGAACTTGTCATTTGGGTTTATGGTTCAGGTTGTAAGAAATCCTTACATCACATTAGAAACATGAGTCGTACATCCAGAATCAATCCACCATGTATTATGGGGAACTTCAGTTAAGTTTGATTCAAAACATACGTAAGCATTATACTCACCTTTCTTTTCGAACCAAGCTCTATGCTTCATGCAGTCCTTCTGGAAATGTCCAGACTTCCCGCAAATATGACATTTGTCATTTTTCTTCTGGATTTTGGTTAAGGACTTGTCAATCTTCAATGGTCCTTTACCTTTTCCATGTTTCTTAGTAACTTTCTTTCCAACAGCGCCTTAATTCTTCACATATTGAATAGAGTGACTTCCTAAGTTCTTCAGTTGAGTCTCCTCCTGAACTAGCATACTGTGCAATTCATGCACATTCCACTTGTCTTTCATGGTGTTGTAGTTTATCTGGAACGGACCATACTCAGACGGTAATGAGTTTAGAATGAACTGCACAAGAAAACCTTCATCCACTACCATTCCTAGATACTTAAGTCTTGTTGTGATATGTGTCATCTCGATCACATGCACATGTATAGTATGCGAACTATCAAACTTCATGGTGGTCAACGTACTCATCAGTGTCCCAACGAGAGATTTATCAGTAGTTTGGGAGCGCTCTTCCACAAATTTCATAAATTCTTTTGCATTATCGGTTTTGGGGAGAGCTAACTTAATATTGCTTGTTATGCTCATTATCATAAACATTAAGCTAAGTCGGTTTGACCATTCCCAAGCTTTGTAATGACCTTTCTCTTCATTGCTACTAGCCTCCGTGATAGTAGTCGGCTTTTCAACTTGAAAAGCTAGATCAAGATCCAACACACCTAAGTGAAATTGGACTTGTTCACTCCAGTCAGGGAAATTCAACTCATTAAAGCTAGAACAGACGTAGCATGCAAGTGTAAAGATACTGAAACAGAGACTGCAATTAACACATGTCTAACATTAATGCTTTGAGTCATAAAACTAAACGTAAATACACATTCATACATAAACAATCATTCTATGCATACTAATGTTCTCCTTTGGGAGATCTAATAATACACAAACATAAACATAATGATGCTAATCATATTATAACATTATTGATAATTAAAATATGATCAACTAGAATCACCTATTACCTTTGGGTATATAAATAAAACTAGTGACACATACAAAATTTAACTACAATCATGTTCATTAATTATGAGAACAACTAATCAACCTTTGGGCGATCCTTAAATGCCTTATAATTAATGAACTTCAATTAACCCATAAATCAACTATTCATAAGTTAGCATCCATACTATGGGTAATTGAAATAAAAACATTAATAATTTGAAATCACAAAAATCTTTAAAATTTTGGTCACTTTGGTGACTAACAAAATTTATCATAATTGATTTCAAATAAATAAATAAATACACATTTAATTGCTATAAATCATACATAGCATTCTTATTAATTTTAATTTAACAATAACAAACATACATATTATTGCAAATTAAAATAAAATTATTCATATAATAAAAACATTATATGCCAATATATCGTTATATGTAAAAGAAACAAAAAATTGTAATCCATAGCACGTAATTGAATGGCACAACATTCTTTTAATTTCAAATAAATTTGCGTCAGGAGAAATTTTTTTGGGAAAACTTCTAATTGGCACACGTTCACGTAACTGTTTTAGATTTCACATCATTCCATTCATTACATTTCATTCCAAATTAAAATCTCATGCATTCACATTAAAACGGATCATGTGAACTTCATCACGCATGCACTATTCAAATCATGGGAAAAGATGAATTTCTTTTCCAATTCAATTACGCATGTAAGGGCAAATGCTCTCCAATTTGCAATTAAACCACACATCAAAGTTTTCACCAAAATCAATTTCATGCCACTGACAATGTTTTTAACACGCGGCTTCCAATCAAAGGAGAAGCGGTTATGTTTTACAAAAACGCAGTGGAAAAACATTAAAACCCCTAATGCTATAATTAGGGTTCATAAAAAATTTTGGGGATAAACCTAAATTAGGGTTTATAACATTAGGGGAAAACATCACATAATTGGAGAATCATAAATCTTACAACACACGCTCTAATACCACATGTAAAACAATTGAGGATCTTTAAGATTTAGGATTCTCACACAATTATAATAAAGTACTAACCTTGATACATAAGAGATTCTGTGAATATGTGTTCTTCAATTTGTAATGTCTTGTGCTCTCTAACCACTGTTTCTCAATCTATCTCTTTGCTTTTCTTTTCTCTTCTCACACATTCGTGATAGGTTACTGTGAAAAGAACGTTATGGCCAGAAATAGAACCCCAATCCCTTTTATAAACCAACGTCCATCAAGTTGGTTTTTATTTTACTATCACTTCCAATAATAATAACCAATAGGTCTTTAAATTTTATTAAATCACAGTTGATCCCATCATAATATTTCAAATGAGTCACTAATAAAATTAATTCGATTAATTCGTCAATTAATTCTAACAACAACCACATAAGGGATTGACATCACTCTCAATCCAAAACTTTAAGGATATGAGTTTATGGGTTTTCATCTTTATATGATGCTCAACTTTCTCATTTCTACCTAAAGTGGGACTTAAACTCAACCCTTGCTATGAGTCAGTCGCCAAGACTAATGATCGACTCTAATACCACTGTTAGGTCTATCGAGGGGAGATTCATAAAGAAGATACAATACTAATGAGACTTAAGTCCAACAACATAAGAAATTGACACCATTTTCAACCCCAAACCTTAAGACTGATTTATGGGTCTTGACAACTTTCTCATTCCTACCTAATATGAGACTTGAACTCACATTTAGATTTTCAACACTTTCTTTGCAGCCACGGTCATGAAAGTGGTGATAATCAAGGATGGACCTTGCATATGATGGAGGGGAGCCACGACTCCCCCACAATTTTTTAATTTTATTTTGTATATATATTTTAAAAATTTATATTCATGTATTATTATATTCATATATTTAAAAATTTAATTTCATATATTATTATATTAAGTTATATATATATATATATATATATATATATATATATTTTAAAATATAAAATAAATATATAATAAAAGTTAATTTGATGAACCTTGGTTAATAAAAGGATTAAGATTTTATCTTTGAAAGCAATCAAGAGAGTGTGAGAGTAAAAAGAAAGACAAAGATATATAATGGGAAAGAGAGATTGGAAATTAAAGAAAGCATACTCATAATATCCTATTATTATTTATATGTAGATTAATTTTATGATTCTCCCAAATTAGTATGAACCTAAATTATAATTTTAAGGATTCTTTAATGAAATTGGTATAAACCCTAATTATATTTTCTCCAAATCCTAAATTATATAATGTAGGGATTTTGTATTTTTCGTCGCAGCATATGGTAAAATTTTATGAATGTATCTTGGATAGCATTATGAATACCGCTGCACGTAATAAGTTAGTTAAATAGTCTTGAATTGGAATATAAATTAGAATATTCATGTTGCTTAAATTCAATGATTTAGAACAATTAGAAATTGAAAAGTGTGAATCACGGTGTAAAAAATGGGTTAAATACCAGAAATGAATATTTTTTTAAATAAAAAATAATAATTTATATATAAAAATTTAGTTTGGCATCCCTAAATTTTTTGCCCAAATTTCGCCACTGGTGATAATGGAGATATGGTGGTCCAATGGTGAAAGGCATTTAAATCTTTTCTAGTATGCGATCTGCAATTCTTGATGGTTGGGTTTGTGCTTGCATAAGTCTAATGTTATAGGTGTTTAGTCCTAGTTTTGCCCAAGAGTGCAAAAGGCTAAGTGTGGGATATTTGATAAGTCCTAGTTTTGCACTCCTTTAGCATCTTTATTTATTTTATCTTTCAATCTTAACTTAGATTTATAAATTTTAGGAAGTTTTAGCAATTGCAGCACCACGTAGGGATGTAAAAAAAATTCATACTCGCGGATATCCACAGATAAAACCCGCAACGGATAAAAAATGAATATTGTAAACGAATACTTGCGGATAACAGGTACAAGTATTTTTTATACCTACCTATTAACGGGACAAGTACAGGTATCATAATATTCGTACCCATGGATACTCATACATGTTGTACTCTAATTAAAATTAAAAAACATGGTTAAAATATTAGCATATTGATTTTGAATAGGTCATTTTTTTATCAATTGGTTTAAAATATCTTTATTTCTTTGTAAATTGTCATTCAACACTATTTAAATGGATTATTTGGACTTTTTTTGAAATTTATGAATGTTATATATTATACATTATTTTAATTTATGATTAATATATGTTGTTAAATATTTAATTTTTTTTTTGTAAATACATGTGTTAAAAAAATATGTAGGTACCCGCATAACGGACACTCGCACGAATACGAGGAAAGGTGCGAAGAGGATATTTGTCCAAGAGGTAAGGTACAGAGAAACTATTACATGTACCCTACCTGCTCCGTTGACATCCCTAGTAACACCCGATGCCATTTATTGGCGCTCAGCGCAACTAAAGTGAGATTTTTTTTCCCTGTCACGTTATTGCCCAACGTTGCGAAACTACAGCCCGGTGCTACCCTAAAAACACTGAATTTTTAACACTGACCTTTGCTAATTATTTTGATCATAATTTTCTCTACAGGTGTCCAAATGAGTTGATTCTTTTTGCGTTGGATTCTACACTCAAATTGGATACATTTTTTTGGAGCTCTATACGAGATGTAGTTTAAGTTACAAAATCGAAGATCTTAACAATGATTACTTTTAGTTTTTATTTTATGTAGGGGTAGTTTTATAATTTCCTACGCTTTATTTTATTGAATGGTCCAAAAAGAGGTTAAAATTAGGTCACTAGAGCTCTTTAGAAGAGCGGGGCGCAATAACTAGAGAGGGGGAAATATTTTTTTTCAACTTTTTTTCTGTTTCTATTTTGGTATTTTGTAATCAGTGTAGCTCCATGGATACTCACCTTCAAGTGTTCCATGCAATGGACAATAGTTGATTATTATCATTCATTTAATCTATATGCATTTCCATTCTGAATTGAAGTAGACAACACCATAGGTAACTTCATTCATGTCACTTCTTTTTGTTCCATTGCCATTGGGTTTCTCTAATTTTAATCTTTTTCTACTTATTGAACTGCAATTTCTTAAAGTTGTAGAAGTTATTTTTTTTTTGAAGCCATTTTATAACCATTACAAATGTTTCTCATTCTTTAGCTTTGTTCATTTCATGTTTGAAAACACTATTGTTTTTAGCTTACACATTATTGCCCTACTTGATTTCACTGGTTTGGTTGATAATTTTTCCTTTGGTGGTTGCTTTTACAACCCAACTCACATGTTCATTTTATTTTGGTTTCCATTGCACGTTAGATTTCAACTTATCTTTTACTTTCCGAGTTTTTGTTACAACTCTTGTTTTATTATTTTCACCGCACTATAAATACAATTTTACTATTTTGTTGTTTTCACATTTTTCAATCCCCCAACCTAAAACCTAGGCCAATTCAAAGAACACAATTCTTTGATCATAGTGTTATTTGATGAGGCTTGTGCGACACAAAAGCTTACTATCAGTTAGTTAGGAAATGATTTTACACCAGAAAAGGTATGCAACAGAGATGTTGAAGAAATTTTGTATGAAAAACTACAACATTAAAGTAACACCAACTGAGTTAAAGATTCCAACATTAGAAAATGACGAAGAGCAAAATGATGGTACTCTCTATAAGCAAATGTTTGGATCACTTCGATACTTATGCAATTGTAGACCTGATATTTCTTTCTCCATTAGAGTACTCGTCAAGTTTATGCACCAGCCAAGGAAGAAGCATGTGCTGGCTACAAAGAAGGTGTTAAGGTATACTAAAGGAACTTTGGACTTTGGAATTATATTTCCTAAAATTGATCAGGTGTAGGGGAAGTTGCTTGGCTTTTCTAATGCAAATTGGTGTAGTGATAGCAATGATAGAAGAAGTACTACTGGCTATGTTTTTAAGTTCATAGGTGTAGCAAGATGCAATTTGTTGTTGCTTTATCCACGTGTAAAGTCGAATATATCACAGGATCAAATGTTGCATGTTAAGCTCTGTGGCTTGATTCTCTTGTGACTGAAATAAGGGTGAAGATTGAGAGAGCAATACAGTTGTTTGTTGATAACAAATCAGCCATAAATCTGGCCAGTAACCCAGTGTCACATGGAAGAAGTAAACATATAAGAGCTAGATTCCATTTTTTGGAGGGAGCAAGTCAACCATGGAAAGATGAAGTTGATCTATTGTCCTACACAGCTACAAATGGCTGACATTATAACCAAGTTTTTGAAAAAAAGGTTTGAGATGTTAAGAGTTAAACTAGGTGTTGTTAGTTCACAAGATTGAATTAAGGGGGAATGTTGTATCTGTTGTAATTCAATCTAGTTTATTTTGTATTAATATGTTGGTTAACTCTATATAAACAGTTATCTACTTTCCGTAAATATTGTCTAAATAATATACCAATGAGACTTTAGACAGAGTACCTTGTGTGCATAACCATTACTCTTTATTTTCTTCTTTCCCTGCCAACACTCTCAAAGAGAACAGTAGAGTATGGAGGTGTAGTAATAATCGGTGACTGATCTTCCATAAATGTTTTGGAGGTGTTCAAACATATGCACAAAACTTTTGAAACACATTTTAGATTACATAATTCGAAATTCTAAAAATTCGAAATACAAGCGTATATAGCATAATCGGAAATATAAATATATTTACTTTTATATTTGAGATTGTATATTTCAAAATACAAAATAAAAAATTTATTCTGAATTGTATACTGTAAAATATAAAATTTACATTCGAGAGGAATACAAAAATTTATAGAAATTCAGGAAGAATTTACGATGGTGCTAGAAGAAAATGCCCTCAGTGAACAACCGAACTACAAAATAAATTGTAAATCAGATGGTGATAGATAAACACCCTATTATTTATTGAAGACCCATCAAACACCAATTATATGACATTTTTTATTTTACAATATACAATAATTTGGGATGAACTAACTAGTACAAGTATTATTATTTTATTAAGTGTCTCCCTCGAACACCAAGGAAATGGCAATTTTTTATTTTAAAATATAAACAATTTGGGATGAATGAACTCATATAGTGAAAGTATTACTATTTTATTAAGTGTCTCAATGAAGTAGGAAGATCGAAAGATGTGCATATAACATTTCTCCGTAAATTATTACAATAATCATCAAGATATGCTTATTTTGCCTAAAGTGCGAGAAAAGAAAATGGCTATTACGCAAACAGTTCTTTACTCACCGTCCCAGAGTTCTTCAGTTGTCTTGTATCCAGGAGATGCCTTGCTAACAAAATCACTTCCTGTAACTATTCTCTCCTGCATCAGTAAATCAGAAAATTTAAATAAATATATGTTCTCACTGAATTTTCCTAACATTCTTGTATTCGCCTTAGCAATTAGCACATAATCTGATTTACTATCTTACTTGTACAGCAAGTATACACTACATGAAAAAAAAAAAATAGAAGTTTTCACAAGATTTGGGTATTAAACTAATTTTTAAGAAAAAAACATTTGTTCTTGATCAGAAGATTGCAAGAAAGAACTAACCTGCTCAATTTCAGAGAAGTTGGCAAGCAAATCTGCAGGTATAGACCAATTAAAGAGATCAAAGTTTTCCTTGAGCCTAGCATCATTTGTACTCTTAGGAAGGACACTGTGACCCATTTGAAGTCCCCATCTTAGAGCTATTTGTGCTGGAGTCTTCCCTAACTTCTCTGCCGTAGTGAGCAGCACTGGATTTTTAAGAATATTACTTTCACTGTATCCTTTACCCAGAGGTGAATAACCCTGAAGAAGAGCATTAGTGTGTATTTATGTAGCATGTATAATAGCTATAACGACCTTAAATTTTGCATACTCACTGATAAGTGCACTCCCTTGGATTCACAGAAAGTATGCAATTTGAGTTGCTGTAATGAAGGATGCAATTCCACTTGGTTAACGGCTGGAGGCACATTTGCTACATTCAACAGATCCTGAAGCTTCTTTACAGAGAAATTGCTGACCCCTATTGCTCGAGTCTTTCCAGAATTGTAGAGTGCCTCCATTGCTCTCCAAGTGCTTGGTATGTCAGGTTTGGTAAGCTTCCCATTTTTTGCGCTCACTGGCCAATGAATCTTTAACAATGTAGACATGGAAAATAAAGCTTTTAACGTAAGTACAACTGTATATTATTTCAAACATAAATTGATGCAGAAATAATTGATTTTATGAATTACAGACCAGGTAGAGATCCAAATAGTCCAGTTTCAAATCACGTAAAGTTCTTTCCAAAGCCTTTGGGACGTCTTCTGGCAGGTGATCATTACACCTAAAATATGGGCAAATTAAATTAGATACAAAGAATGTAATTACAGCATCAGACCAATGAAATGCGTAATCAAATTTAAGAAAAAAAAATAGCAAGCACCGTTTGATTAAAAGGCAGAAATCAATTCATTTTGTTAGTGGAAAGCAATTAGCTTCCCACAAATTTGTTCATGATTTTACACAATGCTATATGATCAAAACAGTTCGATATTGAACATAGAGGAACAAATATTTTTACTGGAGAAGATTTCTTTGGTGGAACCCAAGTCAAGATAAGTGGAAGTATAAATTCTCCAATTAGGGAATTTAGTATCATCAAAGCTTTTTCAATTCATTGTAACCTAAGAAAGCAACTCATATAATAAGTTAATTGGGGAACCTCTTCAGCGTGGATGGGTTAAGTGTAATACAGAGTGCAGCAGAGATTAATGGCTTCTTGAGAGCAACATTTGGTGGGACTTTAATAGAGCTGCTATAAGAGGCTCTTTTCTATTTCTCATGGTAGACACACCGGCTTTTGAGACCGAGTTCTTTGCCACTGTCAATGCTATTAAGATTGCTTATCACAAGAAATGGTTAAGCTTGGGGATTGAGAGAGATAGTATGAGTGTAGTTCAGGAATTTACCACTTTTACTATTCTTCCTTGGAGGCTTTTGATTAAATTGTACGGATCTTCTTAAGGAGACGAAGTTTTAAGTTTTACATGCAAATAGAGCGGGTAAAAGATGAGTTGACTTACATACAATTCAAGATATTATATATCAAATTGATAGTTGGTGGGATGTTATGCCTTCTTTTCTTAATATTGATTTCTTAAGAGATATTATTTACCTTTTTATAGGTTTGTTTAGTTTTTGTTGATAGGTTTGATTTTGCCCCCTATGTTATATATATATATATATATATATATATATATATATATATATATTTCTCTTTTAATAATACTTATGTATGGTGCAGGTGATTGATGTTGCGTGGGATACCAACAGTTAAAATTGCAGATAGGATAGTAATGCAAGTGCATACTTGCTTTTAGTTAAAAAAAAATGTAAAGGAATTATGTCCACAATCAAAGAAAATAAAATCTCTGTTCAAAAGTTTGAAGAATTGAAAAACATTAACTTTTTAATTGAATTTTGCACAAATGTCCTCCATAAGAAGCAGTTCCACTCAAAGCATGGTTGGGCATTAAATTGTGAGTGTTCCATCATGGATTCAGACATGGTTTCCCAATTTGTGGAGAAGTAACCCTCTCTGCTTAATGGTGCTGCTAATCCAGAATTTCTTATCTTTCCGTACCTCTTTCTAATCCTCTAAGAGATAATTCAAAGAAAATACTGCAGAGTGCTGACCTCATCAATTGTATTTCAATAACTACAGATTAAGGGGGTGAAGAAAGTAAAGACTTAAGGATTCTTCTAAAGTGATTATGTAGATAAGCTTGGCAACAAAATAGTTTGACAAGTATTGTGTAAAAAAAGACAAACCATAGCTTGGAGGTGATAAACATATCTTCACGCTTAACTACACCATCAGCAAACAACTTCTTCAAGGCATCACCAATCTACATAAAATTTACAAAAGAAGTCATTAGAGAGAGTAGAGTACCAAAACAATGTTTTCGAGAAAAGACACTACGAATTCTAACACTAAACAAAAACAAAATCAATTCTACAACCAATGTACTCAAAGTTGACATGCACATTATCGTGGCCTTGATTATGTTTCTTGCTTTAAACTACAAAATGTTTGATGCAAGGACTGAGTTCTAACTTCCATTGAAGCCTTTCTTCTCTAAGAGCTTCCACCACTCTTGAGCTTGCTTCCATGGATTCTCCTTCCATTAAAGAGTAGAAAACAAGGAGAAGAAAAGATCAAGGAGAGAAAGATCCATCTACACTTGCTTCTCATCTATTAGATTATTCTAATATTCCATTAACCAACCATGATTCTCTGTGTTCATTTATGTTCCTAATGGAGATAAATACAATTCATTTATGTAAAAATACATTGAATGAGACTAATAAAATATCTCTGCCTTCTCAAATGAGCAATCCTATTTACAAATTCATATTGGGATAAAACATCCTAGCTGTGTTGGATGCCGGCGTTTGTTTTAGTTCTGCTAACTTGTTTGAAGCATAAACATATATGCTGTTTGAACTATGTTAGCAGCACTGGTCTACTATGGACATAAACTTCTTGCTATAAACTCTAGCATTGTGTTCTAACCAATTAACCCAGTTACAACATGCAGCAAACCACCACAGCAGTTAAGTGACCCACAAACCTCAATTACTCGCAAAAAGAAATTTAATATAAAACCATCCTTGTACAATAACAAATTTACAAAGATAAACATAATACAAAATAACACGAGATTATCTAAAATAAGCATATAACTCTTACCTCCTTCTCGTTGCCATAAATTTGCGCGCAATCTATATGCCTGTACCCAACCTGCATCGATATGGTCCACGTTGAGTCACTGTTAGCCATCTTTGCTCCAAAATCATACACAATGGCACTAGACAAATCCATGAAGTAAATAACCGAAATAGAAATAAAGAAAAATAGGTCAATTTTGGATATATCTCTTTTTTTATCAAAAAGACAAAAAAGATCTACTATCATTTTATCTCTAAATGTCTTGATTTCTCTCTAATAACTGATCCAAGGCTTGAATTTTATCAAAAAGACAAAAAAGATCTACTATCATTAACACTTTCGCTACCAACTTTTTTCAAACAACTGTTGCGAGATGACATTATAATAATCTTTACCAGCAAATTTCTCATCATCAAGTGCAGTGCCATCAAGTGAGATGAACATTCTAACAGATTACACATATCTATAAACTTCTTACTATTTGAACAAATTTCTTCCCAATCCCTCCTAAAAAAGAAAAATTAGAAGAAAAAATAACAAGTACTTCTCCCAAAACAAAAATTAATTTTACATAAAATAATTTATATAACTTCACACATTCTTAACTATAAAATGTAACTTTTCTAAATTACTGTAAAAGCTCTCCTTTGTATTCCATTTTCTTTCTGCTATAAATTGTAAGTCATCATTTAACAGGGCTATCACTCTCTTCACTCCAAAAGGATTGCAGCTCAATAATTTGAGGACAAAAAAAAAATTAGTCAGAACTTCAGAACATTAGTCAATCATAACCAGTGCTGTTACTCTCTTCGCTCTAAAAAGACTGTAGCTCAATAATTTGAGGAAAAAAAAATAGTCAGAACTTCAGAACATTATTAGTCAATTCAGAACCTTCTCAGAAAAGGGGAGGAAATAAAAACATAATTGACCGGTGAAAATTTAAATTAAGAACAAAATGCACAAACTGTAAAAAATTTAAAAACAAAGTGATGCTCTTAATGAAAAAAAAGTTATGAAATGAAGAGCAATGAGGAGTAGTGAGTGTAGGTAAAGTGTGGAACGTTTATTGCAGTGGCCAAGGCGTGAGCAACAACGCCAGGTTCAGCGAGCCACGTGCCCAAACCAACTGAAGGTATCTTTGCTCCGGTGTTCAACTCGAAGAATCGGAGATCTTCAGTGGCCATTCTCTACGGTGCAGAACGGAACTGAGGTTGAGGCTGTGACCGGAGAGAAGGAGACAGAAGCGTAACCGCACAAAGCAAATGCGAAAAGTGTCGATGAAATCGAATGGTTTTTCTTTTTGTATTTAGCAACTAGAGAATCGCATGGTGATTAGTTTAAACTTGCAGGCGAGGAATTAAAAATTTCCACCACGCATGTGACGTTACTTCACTCACAGTTAAGTTTCATCAATTAAGATTTGATACACGGATTAAAGAATTCTTTTTCCCGAGAAAACACGCTTATTCACATCTTTACTACATTAAAAAAATAGATAATTTTATTATTAGCAATTAAAAATAAAAATAATACAATTTAATATATATATATATATATATAATTTTATAAAAATAATATTAAGAAGATTATGTAGTAAATAGTTTAAAAAAACTATTTAATTATTTTAATTTTAAAAGTAAAAAGTTATCAATTATTTAAATAAATAAATTATTTTTTATTAAAGAATAAAATTATTCAATTAAAATATTCTACCAAAAAAAGTTTCTATCATGTGTATTTAATGGTATAAATATATCTAATATCGTGCATGTGCAATAGAGAGGAGTTCATTGGGAAGATATAATACTAATGAGATCTGAGTCCAACAATTTAAGACATTGACATCACTCTCAACCCACAACCTCAAGGCAATGGGTTTTCATCTATATAGTGTTCTACTTCCTCATTTCTAGCCAATGTGCGACTTAGACTCACACTTGAATTCCTTTCAAAAATTTTGTTCTTCCAATAATCTTTACATTCTTTATATTCTATTTAAATGTGTTATGGTATCATAGCATGTGGAAGCACAAGATCGTGACAATTGGAAATTAAAGAGAAGCAAATAAAAGAGCAAGAGAAAAAACACACAAGGATTTACGTGGAAAACCTCTTTTGAATGTAAGAGGAAAAACCACGGGACGATAATGAACAAAGTTCCACTATGAAAAGAAGAGTACAAAGCTCTTAAATGGGAACAAGAATCCTCCCCAAAAAACACTCAGGTGTCTATTACAAAGTATGTCTCTGTAAATGTTTTTCTATATTTTTTTCAAGTCATGGAGATGTTATTTATAGGCTTCAAAGTTGAACCACTCAATAAGCCATATGAAGAGTCTTCAGAAACTGCACTAGTAAATAGGCCATATGAAGAGTCTTCAAAACTGCACCAGTAAATAGGCCATATGAAGAGTCTTCAAAACTGAAGCAGTAAATAGGCCATATGAAGAGTCTCTAAAACTTAAGCAGAGTAATGATTAAAAATTAGTGCTTAAGTAACATGTGGTATTAGGAATTGAATGAGAACCACATATTCTAACAAAATGTTATTGTTAGGTTTATAGAGGAGGGGGTTCACTGAGGAGATACGACCTGAACCCAACCACTTAAGACATTGACATCACTTTTAACCCAAAACCTTACGGCAATGGGTTTATGGGTCTTCATCCTTATATAGCGCTCTAATTTCTAATTTCTAGTCCATGTGAGACTTAGACTCACACTTGGATTCCTAACAGTTATGACTCATGGAGAGAGAAAACTAGTTAAAATAGTTAAAATATTCATGAGTCAATGACTTAAGGTGTTAGTTAGCTAAACATCACTAATTATACTTACAAAAATAGTAATTCTGATTTTTTAATAACAACAATGTTATTATCATGAGTAAATATAGTGTGAGCCATGAGATGATGAAAATTTCGAAAACAAGGGTAATAAATGTGGCAATGTAATAGCAATGGACTCTTTAAACTTCATACTTTAGTTAACCTAATCAAACATTTATCCTAACAAATCACTTCATTTTGTTTATACCGAAACCTAATTTCTTAAATAAAAGAATATTTTACAATTGTTTGTATCACTCATCACAAAAAAATCTATTGTTTCTTTCTATCATGCGTTAATGGGAACCACAAGTTTAACCCCGACACACACTTTTTGAACAATTATTGCTTGTTAGGCTAACTTTGGTTTTATCAGAATACAACTATAGATGAAACAACATATACCTATTCATGCAACTACACAACCAAATTCATAAATTTAAAACATCTTCACACATCAAATAAATACTCAATAAAGCAAAATAAACGTACAATACTATGATATACCAAAATATAGTTAATACAAAATGTTTCAATAATACAACATCAATAACAATTATTGCCAATGTCTTTGTCTCACTAAGTTAACATTAATTTCAACTCAATGTAAATAATTTTGGGATCCTTTTCTTCACATAAACGGAATATGGAGTTCTTATCGCACGACTCTTAAAGTGTATTTGAGGTTGTGCCGTCATACGATCATACATATTGTTATGTTGTACAACGTCATTATCATCAATCGTCATACCATCATCTCCCGCACCACAAAGAGAATCATTAAAGTTTTTCACCAACATCATCATCATCATTATGTGGTTGCTGGTTCCCCGTTGCTGCAACCATTTCTTCTAAAGGAGCCAATGAACCTTTAAGATCATGTATAACACGTTTCTAACGCTCTACAATACACTCAAGGTGTTCCTTCTCTTTTATACTTTATTTTTTGTATGCAGACCCAAACTTTTCAATGGTTTGTTTCACAACATCATGAGCAAGTTCTTTGTTTGACACGCAACAACAACTTGTGAAATACTAACACAACTTATTAAGCAAAACCAATATCAAACTTAACCAAACCAAATGAATATTGAAAATACTAACCACATCCTTATGAAAAGCACTTCTAATAACATTGTCACCAACTTTCACATTCATCCAATGCAGCAATCGCGGAAACTTTGATATCCTAATATTGAACTTTGCATTGCAAATAAGTAAATGATTAGAACACCATAATTGAAAAATCAAAATAATAGTCACACATCATTGTACAACATCAAGTAAAACAATTAAAGACAACATCAAACAATAAAGTGTTACCTGCAATAGATATACACATCCAACAACATGAAACTGACTTGTATTTGTTTCGTTCTTCAATGTCATTGAAGCATTGCACAAGCTACCAACCAGATATTCATACACTAATGTACCCCAATTATATTTGTCAATAATTTCTACGTTATCCACAATCTTAAAAAGGATGGGGAAAACAATTCTATTTCTATTTGGCACCATGAACTCATATATGCCTAACAAAATGTAAAGGTTGCAAAATACTTCTATACGACCAACATGTTCATCAAATTTCAAAAGGAACTCATGTATGGATTTCACATGAACTTTTCCATTGCAGAAAAACTCCTACGTTCACTCTCCATAACCTCGTCACTTAAATAAGTATATTCTCCCCATACCCTCAACTTTAATCCTAAACACACATCTAATAAAAAAAAATCCACTACTCTGTGTAACATCCCTAAGGAATATTACTTAAATAAATAATTAAAAATAGAAAATTGAATCTCAAAATTTGCAATATTATTATTCCCAAACGCGGGAAAATTTAAAATGTAAAACACGCGCCAAAATTTATAAAACATAAATAGCTAGAGTATTACAAGTTCCAAAATTCTTATTCATAATTGAAAACATAACAAACTAAAGTAAAAATCTCCTAGCTCTAATCCCCAAGCTAGCCCTCATTCCGTTGCCTGAGCATCCTCAACATCACCTGTATCAACATCTGCTCCTGTGTAACGAATCACACGATCATCGCCATACACAAACAGAAAGGGTGAGCTGATAAAAATAAAGATAACATATATATAATACACAAGATAAATCATGCACCCATCTTAATCAATCTACTTAGTTATTGGCCAAGACCTTAACCCCAAGACTTCTCAGTCTTCAAATCACACAAAATGGTTAGCCTTGGACTCGGAAATATGATGCTCACACGAACCTGCCTGCTCGTGGTCCTACCTCTACGAACCTCCTCACTCGTAGTCCTGCTTTACGGACCTGCTCGTCCGTAGTCCAACACATGTGATCCACCAGCCACGTGCCTCCCCGCACGCAGCATCTCTCAAGCGTGAGCACGGAACATACGAACCTACCTCGCACATATCCCCACACGAGAGTATCTGGATATGAACCTCCCTGCTCACAACATCACATGTTAACCACCATCCATGAACCTACCCGCTCATGGCACAACATCTCTCGATCCAAGTATAGCATCATTGCTTAACACGCAACACGTACACAAAGCATAGTTAGTGGGATATTCGCCCGGCGCAGCACCAAACGCCACCAGGCGAAACTGGTCTAGACCGCCTAGCGTGACCTCCTCTTTGCTAGGCGCCAGCGCTCTCTCATACCCCCTGTTTTACCATCACCGCCTGGCGGAGCACACCTTGCCGCCAGGCGCCACACGATGCAGGGACCTCTGACGCTAGTCCAATCGCCTAGCGCACACACCAGTGTCGCCAGGCGCTACATCAGTTGCATACACACTGTCCGATTTTCTTACATAGGTTAGAGCACATGGACTTATACCACTAAACCACACCAAAATAATCATGTTCTCTTATTTTTTAACCTCGAATTGGTAAAATATTGTCACACCGCACATGGTCCATTAACTATGATCCACTTCATAATTTACTCGAGTCATGACTTGGCATTTAGCAACATAATGTCACATTCTCCAAAGATTTGTTTTAGCTTAGCACCACTATTGCCCAATCCAACACCTCCACTACATATAACTGGTATTTCTATGCAACATTACATAATCCAATATTATCCATCATTGCATATAAGTTACAAATGATACCTAAAGCCGATAAGTCATGATCAACAATATCCAATCATACATATGCAAAGACTATGCTTACAGTATATGAACTATTAATTAAAATTACCCTTCTCCCTTTCTTTCCTTAACATTCCTACCAACACATCATAACCTAGTCATACTTTCAACCCATTACCATCCACATACTTAATTACCATAGTATATTGCCACTTCCATTGTTACCAATAATTTTAAAACCATTCACTCACCAAGGTTCCTCATTCATTTTTTTCTACCTGTAATCGCAAAACAGTCCCTGGCCTCGCCATCGCCCGACAGCAAGCAAAGCGCCACCAGGTGGTGTATCTGTACCACGCATAACCTAGGCTTTTCATATCTGCGACAGATTCAACCCTTTTTCCAGTACTCATCTCTACCACTTACATTCACCAATATGCGACAATACATATATAATGGACTAACTCTCTGCTCTTAATTCAATTCATAAAAGTTTCTTGATCTTTACTCTCTTGAATAAACCGAATTCAATTCATGCACGAGTATACCTAAAGCTTTGCCATACCTCCAATTGTAATTGATTTCAAACCAACAAGGTATCAAATAGAGGCTGTACACATCAATTTCAGAAACCATATCGATTCCCGTACAAATAGCATTAAAACAGCTAAAAAGAACGCAAATAGTGTCGTGCCGCCTGGCAGATATTCATCGCCGCCAGGCGGTTCAAGCCAAAATCAAGAACAGAACTAAAATTTGATGTGCCGCTTGGCGGTAGGGATTGTGCTGCTAGGCGGTTTCTGGGAAAAATCCAGAAACCTCAATAAAACAGTGCAGAACAGAGGGGAATCATGCAATATTTCATGGCAACGCACAATTATTCAAATACGAATCAACAAACATAGGAGACAACTCCCCTTACCTGGAATTCGTGATCCATTTTTGAATCCTCGATGTATCTCTAACCCAAAACTCTCTTAACCTTCCCTTGCACACCAACAATATATTCCCCGCTCAATTCTTTCAGCACCTACCACGGAAACCCTTCTGTAAAACCACTGCTTGGAATTCACACCCAATGCAACACCCCTCTTCCTTCCAATTCTCTTCTCTCTCACAATTACTACCCTAATTAAGTGAGATTAAGTCTAAAAACGAAAATTAAATAAAATGTGGTTTATGGTTATTCAACACTCATAAATGGGATGCTTTCAGCCCCCTAATCTTCCTCTCTTGGCTTCTAGGGTTCCTAAACCCTTCCATACACATACCAAATGAAAATTTGGCAAAAAGAGAGAAAATTTTATTCTTAGCAAGGTTTAAACCTACAACCCATAAATCACCAAGTCAAATGCACAACTAAATCAACCAATTCACATTTGTGATAATTCCTACAATTTTAGGATTTTATTATCACGTCTAGCATTCAAGTATATCAAAACAATGCATAAATTAAAATAACACATAATTGGCATACATAAGACTTGAACTCAAGTCCTCTCACATAATTAAAGTACTCTCAACCACTTAAACTTGTACTTTTCCACGTCATAGTTTTCTGCATTAAATGCCTTAAAGGCTTCTATTACCCGCATTTATTAAATAATTATTTAATTAACTATTTAATTTTCTCGGGTCTTACACTCTGTACCAACAGCAAAACCACCCTCCTTTCAACTCATTTATTACATAATTGACATAACAGGTTATGACTTATCTTTACCGATTCGTTTAAACCACCAAAACGGAGTACCTTCAAGATATCCTTTTTGTTCCAGAATTAATTCACAACATCCAAATACTTCGCTTTGCACGAATGATAGAAACATATCTATATAAAAAATGATAAACTTAAGTCCTCACACATGTAAAAGAAAAGACAAAGGTTCAATCGAAAATACCTTATTCTCCTCAATACTTTCACCAATTTGAAGTCCTTTTCTACCCATTTTGTACTCCTCACCACGAATACAACTAAATCAAACGACCAGACGTAGGATATGTCAACGATAATAAAACAAGCGTACAACCTAAGCACCACAAACGTGCCAAGGCCGAAAGATATCTCTAAAACCACATATTTCCCTTTTCACACAACTTCAACGATGTATATATATTCTAATTTCCCAACAAAAGGGACCATGATGGGTCCTTAGAGACGATTGAGAATATATGTTGGATATGATTCTTCCTCAATAATAAAGTATTTTGAACTACCAACAGGAGACATATTTACAGTTTGACTTTTTGACTATCACTTTGATGAATAAGTTTTCCAACATTAGGGGGAGAAAAAAAACAATTGGAAAAGGATATTTGTTAGAATGAATTATCATTATCTTGTCTTGATCCGCGTACAAAAGAACGTGAACTAGAAGTTCAAAGGATAATTCATTTACATGATTAGTTAATCAATTACGAGATTTTTTTTATTGACAAAAAGAATAACTATATCATGTATATCAACTGCTAATGATCCAAATAGATTTGATATTAATTCATAACAAGCCTAAAGTGTAGTAGGTCTATTTATTCCAAAGACATGCTTGAAGCCTAAAATTTTTAAATTATATATATATATATATATATATATATATATATATATAAAGAGAAATTTTTCGAATGATTGATTTTTGAAAATATATATAAAAAAATATATAAAATTTTATTATATATTTAAAATTTCATAAAAAATATATTGCGATTTAGATAAAATTTATGATAAGAAAATAAAACATAACAAGAAAATTGAATAATTCAATAAAAAGAATATGTCTAAGTGAATTTTATACTATTATGTTCATTTCAAGAACTAAATGATTTTAAACTTTTAACAAAAATATAATTTTCGTAAAATTTTATAAGATTAAATACTCTACAAAAATTTAATATCTCAAGCAAAATATAAATATTTTCTTTATTACTTTAATTTTGTATATCATTTCCTAAAAAAGACAGAAAATAATTTGTTTTAATTTGTCTTTAAATTTTGTAATTAAAAAGGATGTGACATCTAATCACGTTATCACATATTTTTAAATATTGTTATAATTTTTAATTAAATCTTAAAATTCATCTAAAAAATTTATGAAATGTAACATTATATGATTTTGTACTATTTTAATTTAAATTAAAAATTTGATACGTTATGTAACATTATGAATTAATAGTCGTCCATTGATTTGATATAATTAGTCATATGATTGGTATGACATGATCCCACATAGATACTGATACTCATGTTATTCATTACTCTTTATGTAAATATTGTAAATATTTGTATTTGTATTAACAATTTCATTTGATTCTATAATTTATGGGTTACGGGTTACATGTATCTATAAATAGGACTCTTCCTATCAATAATAAGACACACAGAAAAGTTGCTCCACATTCTCTCATTCTCTATTCTTTATTTACTTCTTTTCTATATTATTAGTTTTATTTTATAGCACGTTATCAACATGATGCTAGTGAAAGCGTTTTCTTTTTTTCTCTTTAACGACAATGCTTTCCGTGTCTCAATACAAGCTTTTTCTAATCCTTTCTTTATTTACAATGTTATCTTATATTTTTATTCTTGTGATAAGAATTGTTTGACTTTATCAATTTTTATCTTTGTCTTATTATTATTATTATTATTTTCATTATGATGGTGATTATTATTATTGTTATTATTTTTTTATTTCATGTGCTAGTTCTAAACATGTCAAACATTGCAAAAATTTGAATTTGTGGTCCTTGATATTACAAGGAAGAATTATTTATATCGGATATTGAATGTTGAAATACATTTATATGCAATTGATCTTGGTGATACTGTTAAAAAATAAATAAAGCATCTGAGTAACTAATTTGCTCTCGCGACCACAATATTGTGAAAAGAGATTTCATAAATATTCTGACTTTATTTCATGCCTTTGTATGGCTGAACCAAAACAATGAAGCTTTTAATGTAAAATCATGAGATCCACCCAACTGGTTCTGCTCCATTCCCAGAAGTGAATGCACCAATATTTCTGATTTATATTTTCATGGTCATAATCGTGACCTTGATTATGGTTGTGGTCAAGGGATCATGATTGTGTATAGGGATGTCAACGGGGCGGGTAGGGTGCGGGTAGTAGCTTCCCCGTACCCTACCCACTAGATAAATATTCGCCCCGTACCCGTACCCACATCCGTCGGGTATCCGTTATGCGGGTACCCGTCTATTTTTTTCATATCCGCGGGTATCCACGGGTACCCGCGGATATCCACGGGTACCCGTGGGTATTTACAAAAATATTTTAAAAAAAAATATTTAACCATAATTAGTGCTTGGATCAACAAGTCCCCTTTCTCCAATTGATTCTTGAAAAACAAACAAATAAAAAATCAACTACCAATTTATATTGTAGTTTATTTTTGAATAAAATATTAAAGAAATTACTAACTTACCAATGTCCACCTCTTGCAACATT
>Ga0214545_1003415_pt1 | contig 30336 bp, 20 predicted proteins | sample CNSS4metaG_FD_160064 | JGI IMG/M metagenome (GOLD analysis project Ga0214545, IMG submission 160064) | Root nodule microbial communities from cowpea collected in UCLA plant growth center, Los Angeles, California, USA - CNSS4 | ecosystem: Host-associated > Plants > Roots > Nodule | place: USA...
AAATAGATACTAAATATATATATATATATATATATATATATATATATATATATATATTAACTTTAAGAAATCAATGCAAGCATTAAAAAATAATATATCTTAACGGACCCCATGACTATATTGTGCAGGCAAACAGTTGTTGAAATGTTTGTAAAAGGTACAGACTTTAATAAAATAGGCAGAGAACAGCACGTGCTTCAGACAAGCTTGAACATAGTTACCTTTTAAAATAGATAAAAATAAAAAATAAAAGAGAGAAGAAGAAAAAGAAACTAAAGAAAAAAAGGATGAATTAAAGAAGGAAAAATGATAGTTTATCAATTTCTTTAACAAACTTTAAAAAATTATATATTTAAATAAAAAAATATTACTTAATTATTTTATTTTAGTTAACAAATAAAAAATAATCTATTTTAATTCCATTTATAAAAGATTTGTCAACGTTATCACATAAATTTTTGTGAAAGCATAATTTTCCTTAAAGAAGAGCAACCTTTTACACACCTGGGTAGATTTGAGATTCCCGGCATGAGGAGTGAGAAAACTTAAAACAAATAAAAGCAGCAAGTAGATTTTTTTTTTTTCATCTCAAAGAATAAACTTTGAACTGACACTTCCAAGTTTTTTGGGTAAGCTATGGTGTGTGTCACTTCAACAATTGAATTTATTTTACCTCTAATCTTTTAACTTTTATTCATAAAAAAAAAGTAAGTATTTGAATAATTTGTAGGAGTTGATCAATAAGAGTGGATTAGAGGTAATTGTGATGCTTTGAATGAGTTGAATTGTGAAAAAAATTATTTGTAGTAGAATTAATAAGTTTAAAATGAATTTCTATTTTAAATAAAATATAAATAATTGATGAATTCAAAAGTAGGATGTACGAAATCTAGCTGGCAAAACAATGAAAATGACAAGACACAACAGTGTGTGTAGACATTGATGTTTACTGTTAAATAAATGTGAGAAATGAGAGTTTATATTGTATTTAATGCGTTTGTCGATACTGAATCAAAACACAGTGCAACACTATTCCCAAAGCACTTTGGAACGTTGCACATGTCCTTTCACACCTTCAAAATTCCTACAACAAACAACTCAAGTTTTTAATAAAACTTTAAATTTTATTCCTCGTATATATTTTAAATTAATTATTATTTTTCTTAAAATATAAATAAGTAAAAAGTATATTATTTGTCATAAATCTCAAATATAATTTATAAATTAAAGGTATTCATTTATTATAACTTGTAATAATTGTATAAATCATGAGCTTAATTATTTATTTATTTTAAAAATAACTCCTAAAGTTACTTTTATTTTTATCAGAATAATTATTTCATTTTATACTAGAAAATACCTTTTTTTGGTCAATTATTAAGATATTAACAAATACATTTTAGTTTTTTTAGTCAGATTACTATAGATTTTAATACAATCACTAACATATTATTTGATTTCATGTTTGTAAAGAAATTACATTAATTTTAATTATTTGTAAAATATTTCTCAAAATACTTTTTAGAAAATAGAACTATATACAGTTTGTATTTAGGGAGCATATTTTTAGTAATTTATTAAATTATTAATAGGGAATAAATTTAAATTTGACAAAGAAAAAATAGTGAAGTCAAAGTTAATTATGAAACACTGTTAGGCTCCATTATTATTAACTCCATCCATTTAAAACAGAATAGTTATTTAAAATTATATATAGAAAATATATTTTAAGTTATTAATTCAATTAAAATTTATTACTGAAAGGATTTAAATTTTGGCGAGTAGAGAGAAGTCAAAAGAAAGGACTATAAATAAAATAGTACTGTCTCGATGATTATTTTCTTCATCCCTACTTTTGGAAGGATTTTGTTTCTCTATAATCCTTTACAAAATATATATTAATTATATCTCTACTTTTTAAATTATTAATTAATATTGAAATATTTTATATTTATTGATTTTTGCTACAATCTCTTAAAAGAGAAAGAGAAAAAGGCGGTTCCGTATATACGCAATTATCAATTATCTTGCATTCGATTTCTCACTGCTATTCTATTGTTTCAATAAACAACAATATAGAAAAGAAATATATATTTATACGGTACAAATTAACTAATATCTTGCGACACCGATGAAGAAACTTCTGGGAAAGAAGATGCAATTCACTAACTTTTTAAGAAAATAAATAAAAAGTAAGTTAAAATTTGAGAAAAACAGCAAAAAATTGTTTTTCTTTTTTATGAGAAAAGGATGAACCAAACCTTGTCCTTAATAATATTTATTATAATGAAATAACATTAACAATTTTGTTTACTCCATATGCAAGTACGCATGCAACATCGCTGGCAGAGGAATCTCAAACAAAAGCAAATGTTCTCCTCACACAAATAAAGTTATGAACACGAACCCAGGAAAAATGTGATATGACCGTTAACAGAACTTTATTTTGTATTCAATTGTTCACACAATTTCCCAAACATGTTCTCGGATTAAACAAATTAATCAATTAGCAGCGGCAGAATCAAGCGCTAAAATACGAAGCAAACCATCGAACGTCACGCCGCCATTTTTGTCGCCGCCGCCGAAGCGTATCATCGCGTTGATGTCATCGTCAGTGGCCGGAAAACCGGCCCAGGCCATATAAGTCTTGAGGTCGTGGTGGCTGAGCTTGCCGTCGCCGTCCTTGTCCATGACTCTGAACACGTCCTCCATGGCTCCACTACCCACGGGCATTGTCTCCGCGTTTCCCGTCACCACGCGCTCGAACTCCTCGTACTCCACGAACCCGTCCTTGTTGGTGTCGGCCACGGTCATCATTGCCCCAATCAGCTCATCTCCGCCGGCGACTCCGCCATGAACGCCGGCGTAGAAGGCGCGGAGGTCGTCGCGACTAATTTTGCCGTCGCGATCGGCGTCGAGGACTTCGAATGCGGGCCGGAAATCGGCAACAGTGGCGTGGGGGTTGAGAAGGCGACCAGAAGGGCACATGGTTTGTTGTGTCGTGTTTGGACGATGATTCGATTCGAGGAACGAGAATTTGTGTTTGTGTGTGTTGGGTTTTTGTGGTTGTTGAGAGAAAAGAAAGTCTTAAATAGCCGAGACTCCGAGATTTTAGGCCCCACATTAATGGAGACGGGATCACGGGGCTTCCGCTGCAAGGTTATTTGACCTCATACTCTGACTAGATTGCGTATGTGCTGACGTCATACACCTTTCTTTTTTCTTTTTCGGATTCAATTCTAGAACTTTCATGGACACTACTCCTTTACAAAGACACAAAAGAGAACGAGTATTAAATATGACTTTCGAAAAAAAAAAGTTGAAAAGATCAATTATTAATATACTATGTTTATATATGGCACATGTAATGTGATTTTTAAATAATTACTTTTTTTACTCTAAAATATATTTTTAGCACAAGTGTTATTACTTTTTTTAAGGTTAAGTTTGTTAACTTTCATTGGTCAATGTTAACTTGATAAAGGGGAAGAGTTAAGTCTTCTTGGAAGTTTCTCGTATGACAAACTTCACGTTTATTGTCACGCCAAACGCGCTTCTCCCTCACTTCTCACACTCATCTATTTGCTTTTCTTCCTCCAAACCAAACTCAAACCTTTTCAACTCATCCCTTTTCTAAAAAAAACTTTTAGGTATAATTTTTTAAATTTAAAAGGAGAGATTTAATGATTAATCAATAAAATTTTATATAAAATGAATTCAAATTTATATAAAAATTATTCGTACACAAATATAAAAATGTTTTGAAACAATTTCCAACGAAAATACACATGTCGTTTCCTATATTATTCAATGATATGATAAAAATAAATAAACACTTCGATATTTTTGAAACATCCATTCGTATATCATGAATATGTGTAAAAAAAGTTATTTAAGTATAACAATTATTATCATATTTTAATTTGATTAAAGTAGGAAGAAATATTACAATAGTTTTAGTACAGTAACTTTACTTCTTTTAGTGTTTTTTTTTTGTAAATTTAGTATGTTTTTATAGACAGTAAAAATTAAACAAATGAAAAATATTTTATTATTTAAAGTAAATTATGATAATATAAATTGCACGTTTTTTTAATATATACTTCCTACTATAATATTTTTTGCTATATTTGATGGTTAGATTCTTTCTTAATTTGACATTGGACACGTTTTTAACTTTGTCTTAGTGTAACATTTATTCTAATCCATAAAAAACTATGACATATTTTTCATTTATAAGTTTATAATATGATATAACACATTTTGTCTCTCATCTAAATTTTCAATATTCTTGTTTAATAACGATAATGTATATTTAAAATTAATCTTAATATAAACTATTTAAGATTTTAAATTTATAAAACAAAAAATAAAATGTGAAATACTTTAATTACATATCAATATTAATTTTCTCTTTAATAAAAACATGAATAATAATTATCGAAATGAGACAATTATTTATCTTAAAATAATTATCCAACCGTCTAATCATAAACAAGTTAAAGGCAACTTTTAAATTAATTATTAAAAACTAACAAACTTATGAAACGTGATAAATAGAATATCAGCATTAATTATAATAGTATTATGTGATTATATGAAACTGTAATTAAATATAAACTTTTAAAGCAATTTAGTTTTATGAAGGTGTAGATGGTGGAGGTGGGAAAGACGTAGCGGAGTATACTAGTCAATAACGTCACATGGTTCGTGCTTTTTGGTCTGTTTTGTTTTCTCTTAATTTGTTTATTATTTGGATTTGAATACGTCTCTTTTACACACTCTTCTTATTTATTGAAATAGTACTGAGGCCCATCTAATGAAAGCGAAAGTTTAAAATTTCTCATGAAAAAAAGATAATCGATTAATAATCAATGATTACAAAAACGGTATAATTGATTATCCTCTATTTATTCAATTTTTTATTAACATAACTGTAATTATGTCAATAACTTTGTTGTTAATATATTTTATTATACTATAATAAACGGATAACTAAAATTAAAATATTAATATTTTTTATATATGTTTATACTAAAAATTAAATAATTAAAATAAAATATTGAAACAATAAATAAATAAACTTAATTAATTTTAATTGTTCGTATCTTTGAAGCAATTTATTTTAGTATATTAATATTTTCAAATATAACCTTTTTATTTGGTAATAGTTAATTATATATATTTTTTTAAATTTATGTTAACTTTAATTTACATTTGAAAAATATTTATATATTAAATTATTTTAAAATATATTAAAAATTATATTATTGTGTCAATCATATAACATATATCTTCTACTTATTTTTCATTTTTTCTTTCTAATCCAAACGATCTTAATTTCTACCTTCTTTCGTCATTACTATGATTGAAATCAATTATAAATAACATTAGACATAGGATGAAATATTTTTTAGGTTTAGTCTAATAACATAAATTAACAAACTATATTTCTTTGTTAAATAACAATTCCCATTAAATAATGCAAATTTATAATGAATATTTTTTTATTTCATTTAAACTTCTATGTTTAGAAATATAATTTATGTACATTATTAATTCACTAATTATTTGTTTTACAAACACATCGTATGTGACTCTAGATAGATTAATGTGAATCAAATCAGAATAAGTTCTCATTTCTCTTTATTATTAATTCAATCCATTTTTCTCCTTTTTTTTTTGTGAGATTAGGAAGTGGAGTAAGATGCTAATTTATTTATATGTGTTTTAAATTAGATGGTTTCAAATGTATTCTTGTTTGGAACAAGTTAATAAAAATTTGATTAGATTATGTTGTATTGAAATATTTTTGCGATGAGATTATATATCTTCCTTCCAAGTCAGCTGAAGACAAAATCTTAGAATACTAGTGGATCATAGCAAAAAATTATAATTATAAACTAAAGTCTAAATTATCCAATGGATTATTAAAGAACTTATTAAGTTGCGGGTGGAAAAGAAATACATGGGCCGACCAAAGTTTGATTTTGTTTTTCATAATTCAAGTTTTAAATAATTAGATCCTATTTAAATATCTCTAAAATATATAAATTATTATGGGCTAGAATCCAAAATGGGCAAAGCCCATTCAAAGTTTACGCTTCGTAGGATGAAAGGGCTTTTAGTTGGACCCAATAAAAAGAAAAAGGCACAAAGGGTAAATCCGCAATTAATTAACAAGGGAGGGGTTTTTGGTCTTTTCCTAGGGAGTGAAACCCTAATTCTAATATTCTCGTTATATAAGTCAGACCCAGAGGCTGTGTTTACATCTCAAAGATTGAAGAAAACCATCTTTCTGCAAAATCAAATCTACGAACGGCGAAGCTACAGTCTTTTAAAATTTCTTTCTTTTTCTATTTTTCATTTGCCTCTTGAGATGCTCTTGATTCATAGGCCATGTGTCATTGGTTATCTCGCATTGTTTGATGATAGAGGCGTACATTTTTCGCAGGAACGTTGAGTCGCTTCGCCTTCGTTTGTTTATTCCAGGCGCAGTGAATTATTGTACTGCCAAATAATCTTTTTATGGTTTTTAATCTTCCAATCGATTGATTTTGTTGTTTTATTTCTCTGTATCGGTTTGTTTTTCTTTTAATTTTGAGATCCGATGATGGCATGAAATCTTTGAGACCTGATTGTCTAATTTGATGACAAATATAAGCATACTGCTGAGGATCCTATCCAAACCTTCAAAGATGTCAAGTTCTTTTCGTTTTTCTTTTTGGGTTTATGATTTAGGGTTAATGTAGTATGTGTATGTTTGTGATTTTCAGAGTATTAGGAAAATGATCTGAATGATGAAATATGCACTGGGCTCTGAGCAGTTTATTGATGCATAATGCTAGCCTAGAAAGCTATGTCTGACTTTTTATTTCTGTTTTATACATTAGTGTGTTGGCTGAGTATTTGAGTTTTGTTATTCTTTTTATCTTTATTTTTCTTTCTTAACAATTTACTTGTGTTTTTGTGTTTTCTTATTCTTTTCAAAGAATGCAATCATTGTTGTTTTCATGTATATTAAATATATTTGCATCTATATGAAAGATTACAATATATTTGAATGTATATATAATTTTTTTTTTATATTTAGTTCTCGAAACGTCTCGCAATTGAATCTATTTACATAGAACATGGAAAATTGATTGTTGAATAAAAAATTAATTGAAGATGAATTATTCCCTTTCAAATTGGAAGTGTAATGTAAAACCGTGCCATTTGAAAGTATCATAATGAAATACAAATTAAAAAAATGGAAATAAAAAATGTTTCTGTAATTAGTATTTTAACTCGCAAATGAGGAAAAGAAATTGTCACCTTAGAAGCAGATCTGCCGAATTTAGTTGAGAATTTTTTATTCACAACTAATACAAAATTATTATTGTTAAATCAGCATAAAAATGCTTATAAGGAAATAGTTACAAGAAATATCTAGGTCAATTATCTTGAAGAACATCCCACTGGCTCTCCATTGGAAAATAATCTGCTTACTGGTACCTCAAGTTCTCCATAGCAATGTCATAATTCTTTGAAAAGCTTCAATACAGAAAAAACATTACCCGGAAAAAAATGTATTTACAAAATCAATGCAGTTGGATCCCCACTGCAAAAGCTATTTAATCTTGAACTTTTAATGACATTCGATTCGCAAGAAGAATGGTTGTGATACATCAATCGAAACTACACCTAAATGCAGCAACAGAGAACTACTGGAGAAGCAACTCCCGAAAATGGTTTTCCTAGAAAAATGGAGGTCCTATTATGCCACCTTATTTTGATATAGTTAAAGAAATTTTAATATATACATTATCCTAATCCAAACTTCATTATTTAATAACTTATTTTGATTTAATTTAGACTTAATTCATAGTAACATCATCAATGAACAAATACCAAATTTACTCTTGAAATGAGTTTGCTGATAAACGGATTTGCATACAATATATATGAATGGTAAGGAAAAATCTCGCGTATTCACCATATCTGAGAAACCAATTTAAGTATCTAGTCTTTTATTAAGATACACCAATTAAAAGTTAATTTACATTTTTTTGAAAAAAATTAATTGTATTTTTCCGGTCTTCCCTACTTTTCTAAATTCTTGTATAGGCATTCTTCCCTCCTCCCTCAAGGCATCCTTTTCTCCCTTCCGCCTCAGTAAGCCATATAGTGCTGGAGATGCTCTTATCTCACTAATTTTGGTATATAGAAGATTTTGTAGCAGGTCCCTCAACACTACATTTCCCTTTCTCACCAATTCCTCCATTGCACTGTTGGTATCACCAGTGCTTTTAAGGAGTTCCAACCTTCTAATTTAGGTGCAATGCAAGGATAAAATCTGTCCAGATTAGATTCGCATCCAATCCTAAAGTTTCGCAGTATAGAACTTCACCCTTACCACTCTAGCTCCACTTTCTTTATTAACCCAGACACAGTTATGGCTTCCAAGCAAGCCGAATATGCGTGCAACCACCCAGCATGCAGATCACAGTACAAAATATAGCTGATATGACCAGAGAATTGAACATAACTACCGTCACCAGACACGTATTTTCCTGCCACCCAAAACATGTGCGTGGTCTTCCCTGAATCATCCATTTTACATCTAACTCTAAATTTGACAGAGCTGAGAGAACTTTAGACCACCTGCAACCCTCCTTACTTGTATGTCATCTAGCACCTAGACCAAAGTGGAGATCTAGCACTATTAATCTTGCAAGTTCGTAGAAGTCCGAAAAATGGCAGTCAACGCAGATGGTACATACCTCTTCGGAGCCGTGCTTGATCTTCCAAGAAGTACCCTCCATGGCACAAAAACTATGACATTGACAGATCAAGCAGATTTACACTTCAAGTGAGCCAAAATCAAAGCTCACAATTACATGCACTATCCACTTAAAACCAAAATGCTAAAATTATTAACAGATTAAACTTCTATTAACAACGCATCGTTATAGCAAAGAACTGTCGATGTTTAAGCATTTGATTATGGAGTAATGATCTAAATGAAAGATATTATTTATTTTCCTAATTTTGTGTTCAAATATATTAGCACAGAAACGTGTTATAGTTTTTTTCTTTTTTTTTTTCCACATTATATGAATATTTTGAAGTTATTCCTTTGGCTCCCAAATTCATTCGAATCTTCAGCATTAAATTTAGGGTTTCAGCTATCACAGCTCTTTGCAACAAATTGAATAATGCACACGAAAATTTCTTCAGCTATTACTTAGGATTGTCAGTAAACTAAAGCTGAAGCCTCTGCCAGAACCTACCAAAATACATATCTAGCCAATGTTACTGTTGTAATTTGTTCTTTTCATTTGCCCTGCATTGATCGCTATGAAATCAAAATCGTATACATCCAATATTTGATTTTGGTATTGCAGTGATAAGCTCTGCCCAATGTGATATGGCTTGGTAGTTTTTGGTTGTTGATTTCAAAATCTTGAGTCAGCGAACCGGATTTGAGAAGAAAATTACAACAAAGTATACAACGAATCCAGCAATAAGTATCCCACCGTAGATATAAGTTTGAGACGAGTGCACAGGATACTTATACTCAATTTTGCAGCATTTCATATTATCCCTCTCGCTGGCCAAGACATGATCAACATATCTGCAATTCACAAAATTGTAAATAGCCTACTAGAACAGTATCAAGGAGACAAGTATCAGTTTACTAGAATATCTTCCCATTTTGATTGACAACACAAATGATGACGTTCTAAAATAAAGGGTAACTTACTGTTGGGTGAACATGGTGCTCTGCAGAATATCCGAACTGTTTAAGTAGGCGTCCTGTAACCGATGATCATATAACAGTGAAGACATATCAACAAGCTGCTCCTCAAGGCCCTGGTGTATGCACACAAATTGCAGTATGTTAAGAATACAAATGCCTGCAAATCAGGTCAAGAACTCCATTTAAGTAAAGCTTACATCAAGATATTTTTCTAAGCGATCAACTAATTCATGTGGGAAGGGTTCTGGCAAATTAGTAGTTTTCTTGTAGAACTTCTCTAACCACAAATCAGTGGTGGACTTTTCTTTCTTTCCTTTTACTGGTTCACCAAGTGGAGTTTTCAGATACTCTGCTGCAAAAGTTTGCACAGTCTGCACAGAATTGACAGGTAATTTCAGGGAACCAAGTACTGATATTAAATTAAACTCATGAAGCATGACTTACCTCTGATGTATCACGAATTTTATGAAGTACAGAGTCCACACGGGCATATATCGAGTTCCTCTGTCAATAAACAAAAAAGATAATTAGAGAAATAACTTCTGGTAAATAAAATTCACTTGGGCATACCGAGAGAGCACTAACCAAAGCAACATCTTGGAGCATTTGACTGATGTGAGATGTATTAGAGAATGGTCCAAACGGATGGCAGCCAGCTGCCCAAAGCCAATTTATAACAGGTCTTTCATGTACATGAGAAGCCTTCTCATATGGTGCACTTAAACCACCTACAACCGAGGCAAGACCAGCCAATATATGACGTTGTGCCTGAGATGGAACAGCATGCCTTCTTTGTGTTTCTGAAACGTAGCTGTCAAGTCAAACAAGGCAATTAAGAGTGGTGTTAATTTTTGCAAAACAAACATAACATATAATGAGGAAACCAAAGTAATTGAAAGCAGTGTTCAAAATGGTTTTTTTGAGTCGAACAACCCAAATAGACAGATAGTCAGCATGAAATGAGAGTAGACTTTACTTTCTAAAAAAGTAACTAAATGGATAGTATCACAATACATTAGCAACATATCCTCAAAAAGACAGACAAACATTCAAAAGTAATCAAAATGTACAAATGTCTACAGTAGTATGTACTCATCTTCAATTTGAAAGAACTGGATATCTGAACCTTTATATTTACTCACCTTAAGGGAATCTTTTCATTTTGATGCTCAAGCACAATTACAACATCATTGCTTGTCCATACCATACTTTCATCCTCCATCATAAGGTTTGGATCCACATCCGCCAGCGATAACACAAAGCTGCATATTAAAAAGTATTACATTTGGAAATTTTAGTTGAACTGGTATAGCAATCAAAATATATTTTCATACAGCAAGTGCAATATAGTGCATTTCATTTAAAAAAAAACCCATCAGAATGAATATAATGATCTAATCACAAGAATTTAAATATTTCCAACTTTGTGATTGATTGACAAAATGGATTAACAAAGAGGAGTACTTCCAAAACTTTCCTTACAAAAGTTTAACCCTAAGATGTTTTTTCTAACAATTTTTTCAACTTTGATCAATCACTGTTAAATAGAAATAAATAAATTTTTGTATGTTGCGAGCTATACATATAATCAATATATTTAGGGGATAACTTTTTTTGTCTTTCAAGTTCGAGTTATTTGAGATTCCTTTTCATTTTGCAGAACGCCACCAAATTTTGGGTACCAACTTCACGAAGTCCAGAGTATCTAACTGCAAATCGGTAGGCCTAGGTTGACCTCAAGTGTCCTAATTGACCTAAGTGAGAGATCAGTTGAAAATAATAAAAGTACAAAAGGTGTTCTATAAAACTATTATTAAATATGAATATACAAGAACAAAGACACTATGATGTTAGGGTTGTATTTCAATATTCATCTAGGCAAGAGATAGCAGTGTACGCACACAGGAATTACTCTAGTTCCATATGTTGGTTGTAGATCCCCTTGTTTCTTTACTTTCTTTTTCCTTTTCCCGCCATATTTTGAGTTATATGAAGCCCAAAGAGGCTTATGCTTAAGAATAGAATCAGTTGACTTGTCAGATTCATCCATCCAATTCTGGCGGAGGAAATATTTACTTGAAAGAGATGGGTCAGCCACTTCAAGCAATCCAGCAGCAAGCACATCAGCAGAACGTTCCATCTCCTGTAAAATGAGGTTTCAACTCCATTATCTATATATAAATAGCTAAGAAATTAATAAAATTAATTTGCATTTAGCATCTTAGTTATGTATCTATTTAATTCAACAATGTGGATGGTGAATTCTGGAGGTCCTTCAAAAGATCGCTTAGGCTAAAACGATAACATGAGCAGCACTACGTCTACTAAGCATTCAAATTTGTCTATTTAACAAAAAGGGGTTACATACTCATGATCTACAACTTACAAGGTTAGTACAATTTTTTCCAATAATTACCCAATGAAAAGGAAGAAATCACATTGCCCAGGTCAATTCATATCAAAAGTTGAAAGCAGTAGATTTAAGCAACAAAGAGTATGAGTCAGCACTCACTTCTTTTAAAATAGCACCATCGAGATATGTCTTGGTATGAACATGGAAACGACCATCATTCTTGGTTTCCTGCAGGGAATGTCCACGTGTAGCTTTTGAAACAGCAATTGCCAGCTTCTCATGGCGATGTAATGAATGTGCACCCCCAATAATTACTAATTCTTGCCCATCATGAAGCATACTCTTCACCTGAAAGAAAAAATGTAGCAGTTGCATGATGTTCCTACAATTACACAAAAACCTCAATTCCAGAAAATCCATAAGACAGTTTTCAAACTGAGTTAACAAAAATAGGTAGTCTGCCCTAAAGGAAATTACAAACCTCTGCCTCAATTCTTTCTATATCAATACTGTAATTATGGCCCTTTTCCATAATGTTGTATCGATTATGATTTTGCAAGACAATTATCGGTATAAGCAGCCTTGAAGTAAGATCAACAGTTTCAAACCTGAACAAATCAATAACAATACAATTAAACTCCAGAGCTAATACTTCCGTGATCAGCAGTTAACAAAGCATTCAAGTGCACTTATTATTCATATGCTAGACCCAACTGCAGCTCAAATTACATAAAAGTATTGAATACTAAACAAAAGAATAACGCAGGGGCATATGAGGCGGAGGGACATTACTCATCTTATAAACCGTTTCTGTAGAGTTCAATTAGGTAAAAACCACTTTCTAAGACAGTATTGAAGTCAATCAGAGTTTATGCTAGTGAGGTTTGTTAGACCTATCATGCTATTAGGCTGCTATTGAACTACTCACAATGTTGGACTACCCACAAATATTTATGTCATGCTCAAAATATCTATTCTTTTGAGGTGTTGGAGATCTCTCATCAACTATAGATAAAACTAAATTATAGTATATATAAGTGGATGCAAATTTTATCTTACAAGTCAGTTTTACAAGATTGAGTTAGGCTTAAACCCTACTTTCTAAGACAATGTTTTGGAGATAAAAATCAAGGTAGACATCATACCACAAGTTTCAAAAGTTAAGCATCCATAACCCATCTTAAAATCCAACCTTGATGGTAAAGATGGTTCTGCTTAACCAAAGAGCTTATGAACTTGTGAAAATTTGAGCAGAAGACGATAAAATCAGCTAAGCAAAACAGTTTTAAACAGTGAAAAGCAGACAAAAGCATGTCCCATCCCCACTAAAATAGTTGATAAGAATCATGAGATAAGTTAATGGATGAAGAAAAACTAAAAATAAGAATAAATGCATATCTTAAAGAGAAAGTTCCGAGGCCACCAATTGAAGAGATAATGATTTAAAGTTGCATGTAGAGGTTTGGTTATGTGAGACAAGCAGATAGAAAGCTATCCAATTAAAAGGGGCCAACGGTAGTGTTGCTTAACATTCTCTGAATGGACCCAACTACTCCACATGATATTTAACAACACTAGCAATATTTTACAGCACAGGTGACACTAGTAAAAACTTAAAATGAGTCTCATGTAATACCTTACACATTTTCATATGCTTCATTATATTTGGTTTTATTCAAACTTAAAAAATAATGAAATTCTAGTCATGTTTCAACTGCTAGAGTCATGGTCAATGTGTATGGTTGATCCGATATTAATTTGTGTCAAAAGAGACTGGCTAGAAGCATCCCTCCGTTCCAAGATCAGTCTTGCGGACTTTTAATGATAAAAATCAGTTGATTAAACAAGGACAGTTCTTACACAGCTGATGCCACACGTGATTGGACCAATGGTGGAAACTCAATAGTAATGATTCTTATAGATAAAAAAACTCTATTGAAGATGCTCCTAGGGGGTTAAGACTTAGCAGTTGTTATTAGCTTATAGATCTCAATACCTCACATCAGGTGCAATAACATGTTCCACCGTAGTTGATACCAAAGAAGCAAGCTGCCCAAGAAAAATATCATTGCTTGATTGTTGAGAAGTTGTGCTCAAACTACTACGATGTATCACATTTTGTAATCTTGGCAGGCTTCTAGAACAGACACTTCCTTCTTCAGCTTCAATCTTACCGTAAGTGCAAGGCCCTGCTGAAAGGTCAATCACCACAAATCTGAATGAATAAATAAAAATGTCAGGCTAGCATATATGTATGATGAATGGGCTAACATGATTTCTTGAGCTACACAATATACAATAAACCAATTTTTCCCAGTAAAACATTTTTGAGAGAAGAAACTGAAGTTTAAGAGAAAATAGTTCAGAACTAAACCATTTATACCTGCCGGAGCTTAACCAAACTTGAGTTGCTCCTCCACCATTGTAACGATAACGATAGATGTAATCTCCTTCTTGTTTTTTCATATCTTCCTCAGTTAGGTCAGGAATTTTCCCGTACATTAAACCATCAAGATCGATTTCCTTATTTCTAGGATCTAGTCTCACCTACAAGCATTTTTAAACTAACACTAAAAAAGAGAAAAAAAAAACAAATACAATTGCTACAGTAGTAGGGACATATGAAGTATGGTATATCTAATATTTGGCAACTAAAGGTATTGCTTATTGATTATACCTTGTCAAAGTTTACAATAAATATTGCACTTGGCACTGGCCTATCCATCTCCGTGACAGAAGATCCCACACTGTCCATGTCAAATATGTAGGAGTACAGCCTTTGAAATACTGGTTCCACACCTGTTGCTTCAACTTCAAACAAAGGCACCTCTCTTCCAAACTCAGTCTGCAAGTTGTGGTAAGCTTTAGCAAGTTCCATAAAAGAAAGTGGCAAAAAAAAAGAAAGGACCACACAGTTACCTCTCTTGCTTTTCCTGCAGGAACCATTGCTTCTTTAAGTTCTTTCTCAAGTGCTATCAGTTCAGGCTGCCCAGCCTACAGCGAAAATTAGATTTAAAATTATTAGTGTTCATATCTAGCAGTTTGTACATGATGGCCTATACAAAGAAACAAACAATAACATAAAAAAAAAAAGATGTCCGATTGTAGAATATGCTTCAACAACAATACCAAGATAGAACAGTCTTAATCAATCCATAAGATTTCCAAAGTACAGTTTGATTCTCAAACAAAGCCAGCTGGTCCTTATTTACAAAGGGTATTTAAGTTCATCTAAACAAAAGATCATTGTTTCTTCCTCTCTCGGCCTTCCAAGGTTGGGAATCCAATCTTGACCTTTTTTTCTCGAGTATAAAAATATGGACATGATCAAACTTTCATCACTTGTTATATATGGTTTGAAACCTTTAACTTTGGATCTAATTGTATAAATTTCTCCATAGACAGTACTTAAAGATAATAGGAAGAAAAAATAAAATAAAAATCTTCTTAAGTTAAAATAAGTTTATAAATAAGTTAAAATTAGGTTTTTGAAGAAGTTAATATGAAAAAACTTCTGAAAATTAACTTATAAATTAGCTAATTTTAGGAAAGCTCATTTCATATTTTTATCTTCTTCCTGCTTGCATCTCTTACAAGTGTTTACGAAGAAGTTGAACCAAACTAATTTTTTAGAGTATGCAGTTCAAGAAAGCACTAGGATCTCCCCCAATGACCGTGCTTTGCATTTCAATATTCCATAACTTAGACATATGCTAAAATTATCCAATTTCAGACCAAAACATCGGTAATTAGAACTCTACTGATCCATTTAACTCAACCTTCCCAAACTAGCAGACTCCACAGAGTCACAGTTAAACAGTAGTCACCACGATAAAGCTTGGGAGCTGCATTTCACTTTCAATCCAATTCAATCAACAAGAAAATAGGGACAATGAAGCAACAATTAGCCTAAATAGAATACAAGGCATATAAACGTGACTTACATGAAACGCATTATAGACCATGTGATGCTCAATATCAAGTAGCTCTCCAGTCTCCAGACACGAAGGTCTGTGAGCTGGAAAGCTATTTTTGAGAAATTGTTCCAATCGATGCGCGTCGATGTTGTATCTGTAACCTCCGTCTCCGTTGAAACCAATCAGAACCACGTTCACTTCAAGCGGAACTTGAAACGGAACCTACACAAACCACAAATACGTGCATTAACACATCAATTAATTGGACGTTGATGATGATTTTAATTTTACGGAAAAAAGAAAGTGACCTCGGCGCGAGAATGGAGCATGCGGCGGACGTCGGATCGGACGTTGTCGCGGACGTCGTGGAAGGCGCCGTGGTGCCACTGAGGATGGCCGGTTTCTCTCCTGAAGGCTTGCGGCGCCGAATTGGACTGAGTCAGGAGAAGACTCAGCAGAGCGAGTAGGAGCGAACGAGGCGCCATTACCTCGCTCGGGTTTGTTGATTCAGTTCAGGAATGACAGAATTGTTAGTGATTTGATTGAAATAAGAACATTTGTGGCTGCAACAGCGAGATTGTGAGGAATTAATTAGCCATATGCGAAGCTCGCACAACAACGATGCTCAGTGTGCCTGCGGAGTCCACTCGCCGGGACCTGATGGCTGCGAATTTCCACAACGTTTTCCTAGATTGTCCTTCAACGACAATAACCATGTTTTGGATCCTTTTCGTTACAGGCCCAAATTTGAAATCGGGCCGGACCGGTCCATCCAATAGTATACAAGCTTTTGTTTCCTGCATTCCCATAATTACTATCCACACCTCCATGTTAACTTTAAAAAGACTAAACTTTCCTCACTCATTGCACCACATTGTCTTCTTCTTCACCACTACATCCGTGCCGCTACTATACTCTTGTTGCTGAGTCTCGAGGCGACAATACCGACGTTAGCAAGAGTCTCGTCGGGGGTCTTTAGAAGGTTCTGCCGGAGAAATGCAAGTGAACTCTGAGAATGAAGAGAAAGAAAGAGGGAACAAAATATTTAGTTTGGAGGAAATTATATGACAAAACATAGCTTTTCTTCCTTAATTATTGTTTAATCTATAAAATATCCGGATTGTTCAATCTCTAATGTTTCTGGAGTGTTCAATGGAGAGAGGGAAGGTAAATGTTTATGTATATAGTTTGGGAAATTTTTTCCAAAGAACATCTTATATATTCTAAAAAAACATGTTTCTAAAAGTTTGTTCTATAAATCTTATTTCAGAAAATTTGTTTTGAAAATTTTCAGAATTAATAATTCAAAGCTCACCATTAAAATATAACATGAAGACTAGAATGATCATTTTAAAATTTATGAAGATGCAGTAGTAATTATGGGACGTGGAAAGCAAAAGCCTTCATACAACAAACCCTTTTTTTTTCGTTCAAAAGTTTTAAACTTTAAAAATATTTATTAAATGATTTAGGAATTGTTATATTTAAAAAGAAAAAGTGATCATGGACCGGCCCATTTGGTTCATAGTATGTTCAAGACTGGAATGGTCTAATTAATAAAATTGTACTAACAGTTTATTTAATTGACATGGCATCACGGTTTTATAATTAAAATTAAAAATATATCATATTCATATTCCTACGTTTCAAGATAAAATTATTTTTAATTTGCGTCGATTTTAATGGTCTTTGTTTGGTACTAATTACATATAATTATAGTCTGTAAATGTTTTTTTGGTAAAGATGACCAAAATAATATTTAAAAACTGGAAACTAAATATCAATAGAGATGACGAAACAAATGGTTTGACTTATGGCAAGTTAACCAACATTTTCGTGTCGCTTTAGGAAAATTAATATATATATATATATATGAAATTAATTATCATTTTAACTATAATAATTAAATATATAAATTATAATGCATATATATAAGTTATAAACAAATTGCTTTTATACTTTTATTATAATATTATCTTCTAAATACAAGTTCAATTACAAAAAAAAAAAACAATAAACTCCCTTACGTCACAAACTAAATTATCTAGAAATAACCCAAATTAATTTATCACAATTGTTTTTCTCGATATTTTGTTTAATGCAATTAAGATCATAATATTATTAATCTGTTATAAGGACAGACCAATCCGACGGAGCACACTTGACAACTATAATAAAGAAGCATAAGTATATAATTTACTATAATCTTTTACACAAGTAATGTACGAAAATTAATCTCTACATATGAAGCATCGCAGACATCAGTTTCAAGTTCTAACCCCACAATATATATTCTAAATTTTATTTATTTGCTTATTTTGGTCGACAAAAATGGCAATCAGACTTGAACTTACAGATTGAAAATGGTTTTTAATTCGGGTCTAACAACTTGAGGGCAGTATTACATATGAATTTTCTACATAATTTGTCGTCAAATAAGCTTGAATTTGGACTCAATGAACATACTGCTTGATTAGCTTATATGAAGCTAAAAAAATAAACAAATAAATAAAATCCAGTGTTTGGGGGTAAAACTATAAGGTTAGGAAAGGGAATAAGACATTTGTGATTTTGTTTTTGTTTTTTTTATTTTTTCCTCTTGACGAATAAATTTCTAACAATATGTTATAACTTAATAAATTGTAGTGCCTGAGAATGATGTGTGTGGGTACTAGAAGCCAAATGGGCGTATCTTCTTGAGTTATGGGAAAAACTGGTACAAGACTGCTTACTGCTTACAATGATACACGTCAGTGATCGAGAGCGCTTCGAAGTGAAAGTGCCGAGTCTAGCACTGTGCCTCTGGAAATAAGGTCGTGGTTTAAGAATAAAACAATAACAGATATATCATCATGGAAATGGCGTCGAACCTTCTTGTCAATCTTACGCAGATCCGAATACCGCATTTCTCGTTTTCTTGCTGCTTCGTGGAGGGCGGCCTTGATAAGTCTCTTCGCACTACCCTGCATGAAAGACACAATTTCAGTACCTAGGCTACGCAGAGAAACAAAGTCTTGGTATTCATACCTAGTGACAAAGCATTAGCACAGATATTCAGTCACAATAAGTTGCAAAAAGAACAACTTCGTGAAAGGAAAGGATGCAGGAAATAAACTCATAATAGGAGCGTAGGAAATAAACTCCATTCACTAGCCATGCACTTCTAGAAAAAAATCAAATCAACCGACAGAAGCAAATTTAATCGGATATAAAGACATGGTGGGAACTAAAAATGAAATTAAGGACCAAAGATGTACGGGGGAATATTTAAAGCTTGTCCTGACCAACATGTAAACCACATAATGAAAACAGGACTAATCCTCATCCAATTCTCACGTTCAATTTAAAAGACTTTCCCCCCTCCCCTCAACACACAACCATACATTTCATGGCCATACGAGGAAATAATAGAACAGCTAACGTCCATTACAGAAATAAGTACAAGAAAATCCAGACATGGTAAAAAGAATCTTACCGCATGTGGATTGCTGTTTACAATATCCACAGCTTTCTCATTACTCAAGTGCTCCCATAAACCATCTGATGCAAATATAAGGAAGGAATCATTTGGTTGGAGAGGATGAGAAAGAATACTGGGATTAGCACTCAGGATAGGCATGTGCATCGGTTGAGGAAGTCTGAATTTTGGATTAAGTGGTTCCCGGTTAAATTGTGGATGTTTTAAATATACGTCACCTATAGATCTTGAAACCTGCACCAAATACAATCAATGAAGTATTGATGTGATATTGCCAAGTTTTGATGCGAGGAAGTAAAACAAATAACAAATAATAGTTAAAGCAGAACTTTGGGATTACGTGTGAACTATTAACAATTATGTGTGTATGTATATACACAGACACACACATACATATATATTTATATATATGACTTTAACAATAAAAATACCGAGGTTAAAACTGCAAAGCATCTTCATTGTCTTTCATATGATCATCGTAGTCATTTTTAACACACTAATGCCATACAAATAAATGTAGGAAATAGAATATTGAATGTCATATGCCAAATATAAAATGTTTGCTTCCATTTATACGATTTGGATTTAACCACACGAATCAAGGACTGAATCATTAATTACATGGATTACCTTCGTTCTTTAATACACATGCAAACACACAGGCACCGCAAGCCACAATGCCTTAACAAGATAGCAAATGAAAACTACAAAGACATGCATTAGGGATTTGATACATATACACAAAAATAGGGTCTATTTTTTAGTACTGATAACTTCACAAGGGAATAGAGGACAAATACAATTTAATTGAAATATTCAAATGTATTTTTTGAAGGAACTCTGGTGAAAAACATTGCAGAAAATGAATACAGATAGTATGAGATTTAAGGTTGGTAATTCATATTGCAACACAAGACACAGTATTAAAATATACAAGGAAACAGTAAAAGAACAATCATGATCTATGACCATGGCTTTACGTGTTTTGGGTCTGTTGACATGTAAGGATTCAGAAATCATAGACCATATGTAGCATTCAATTTTAACAAACAAAAGATGGGCCTTTCAGGAACCGTTTGAGTAGCCTCCAACCCCTTTCTGTATTGCACTTTTCAGAATGGAAAACAATAAAGAAAATAATGAATGAATGAATAAATGTTTAGCCGAGAGGACACAAGTTTAAAAATTACCTGAATAATGCCTTTTACTCTCCACACTCCATGTTTGAGGACCACAATTTGAGGATCATGAGGGTGTGATTCTTTAAGTTCCTGTCTAACAGCCTCAAGATTTGCATTGTGTTCTGTAGACAGCTGAATTGCAGCCATACCTCCAGTGTTGCCAACTTTCTTACCCAATACAACACGGGAATCTCCAGCGTTTGCCACAAAGAGTGTCTGTTGAAATATCACTCCAACTAGACAACAGGTACCAGCACTCGCAATTTGAGGTCGAGCATTCCAGGAACTTGACACGAGGGCTGTGTATCCGTCTTCCGTCTGGCGAAAAGCTCTTTCAATTGTTTGCGCTGTCACAAGCCCGCGTGACTCAGCCGATGATGCTGCACAGACAAGAAATCTGAGACAGCTAGCATAAGAACTGTTTCTTTAACAACAGAACAAGACATGGAAGAACCAATACCCAACACTCATACCCCATGAAGGAACCAAAATTGAAGGCATAATGCTCCACCAAAACCATGGGCCTTCGAGACTCCAAAACACTTTAATAACTAATTACAGTACCATGTGCCATGGAACCGCGAATCCGTTTCCATTAGAGGAAAGCCAATAAAAAGTTACAAACAATTCACCTATTAAATCGATTCACGATAAAAAGCGAAAACAAATCATAACAAAGAAAAGGAGAAACTTGCAAACATTATCTACCTATTGTCCTGAATGTTCAACTGTACTTGGTTCCTGGAAACCTTAAACTCAATAGACCAACGAGAAGGAAAAAAAAAAAGAGAGAGAATAAAAGCACTTCCAAAAAAGGTTCATGAGAAAAGCAAACTGATGAAAACCACTGGTAACAGTTACTACCACTGCCACTCGTGATTCATGGAGAGACGATCAGACTAAAAACGTGACCGCATTAAATCCACACAGCAACAACCGTGAAAGTGAAGATATAAATAAACAATTAAACAAAGAAGCAAACGAAACTGTGTCTATAAAGTGAGGGTTCCGAATGAAGAACCTTGAAAATGGCGAAACAAGTGATCGCAGACATATCTGGAGGCGTCGGGTCCTCCGTGACCGTCGTATATGCCGACGAATGTGCCGAGAGGACCGGACTCGATCTGGCTTTGGTCTTCGAGAACCTGGTTGGCCTGAACTACGGCCATGGAGAAATCGCCGGAGGCATATTTTCCGACGTCGCGGAACCAGAGCAAGCCTTCTCTGCCTTCTCTCCCGGCGAAGTTGCTCCCGATAACTCCGATGGAATCGTATCGATCAGCATCGCGCCCGAACGGCTTCCAACACAGCGAGAACAGATTCATCAATGCCAGGAGCATACCACATCGCTCGGTAACCCTAACCCTAAGGCCTCCAACGCCGGAACCGCCAACCTCGCTCCGATCCTCCGAATCTGAGTGCGGAAGGAACGGTTAACGCGGTGTTTATGAAGGGAAAAAGGAAAATGGGAAAAAAGAAGACTGGGTGGCGAGGCGCAGGGTAAGGAGGGGGCGCACGTTAGCCTTGGGTGGTGGCGGGGTGTGTTCGGTTGTAGAGGAACATGAACGGGCTCATTCTCTTGTGGGAGAGATGGTGTGGGGAAGACTCTGTTTGCTGATGTTATTTTCAATGCCTTTCCTTTTTTTCCTTTTTCATAAAACCAAATTCCATACTTTACTTGGGTTGGGACAAATACCTTTACTTTCGTGTCTTCTCCACAATTTTCCTTCCCATTTTTTTATTTTCTTTTTTTTTTAGAATTTTATTTATCTCAAACAGTGTTCAAAGTTCATATAAATCTCTTTCTATTTACAAACTCCATTTGCAAAAAATAAATTTAATTATCACTTTTCAATAAAAATCAAATGAAAATATATATCACTTTTTCGGGTTGTAAAAGTTTTGGACTTGTTTTTTAGTTATTGCTCTTTCGTCCTTGTACTTATACTTTTGGCATTTCAATTCTTTTGACTGGGTTTTATTTTTGCCTACAAGACGAGGCACGACCTGCCAACTGTTGCTCAATGTGAACATCCCCATCCATTTTGTTGAATTGAGAAAAATACAATTGTTTAATTTAAGAGATATCAATAATTCATTTTTATTATAAATTATAAATCTGTATACTTTTTTTTATTTTGACGAGTCTCACTTGTGACTTCTCTTAAATTTTTTAGCAAAATTTTAGCCAAGCAAAATAAAGAATGTTACTAAAAATGTATCAAAAATTGCTATTTTTACTTTTACCGTTAAAGTTTATATGATAAAAAATAATTTTAGTTCACGTCCATTAATCTTTATGTCTTGCATTAAGACGTGAGCAAGCATAGATGAAAGAAGTGTAATGAAAAAGCAATAAAATTTGAAAAAAAAAAGAACAAAAATTTTTAAAACACAGAAAAGATATTTCTAGTGTTAATTTTTTTAATAATGATAAAGATATATCGTAAAAAAGTTTCTAAACATTATTTTTTTTACATTAAATTATTTTACAATATTACATATACTCGCATGTATAATTCTACAAATGGGTTTGTAATTGAATAGATTTTTAATTGTGGCAAGCAGTAGCAATTTAAATATTTCTCAACATTTAATCATGTCTCATTCATCATTTTTTAAATATATCCACTTTATAATCACTTTTTTTATCACATTAATTACTTTACTCGTTTCTTTTCACTTTTCATTTTTTTTAATACGAACCATTTCTCTTTTTCCCTTATCAATTTTCAATTTATTTTCTACTTCTTAATCCAACCAAATACTTAATGTTAGAAAACATTAAAGAGCAATTAATGAGAGTAAATGCAGTGAATGAAAGAAACACCTTTGTAGAGGTAATATGCTGCTTGTTGGAATGTTTTTTAGTTGTAAATATATTTAGTATAATACCACAACTAAGCAAGCAATAACAACAAATTTCAAGATACAAGAGGTGATAAAGATTAATACAAAGACGCAAAATAAGTATAAATTTGTATACTATCAATGTAACACCTACTAAAACAAGTTATCTACACAATTCCTTATTTAAATATTTGTTTTCTTTGTTTAAATTGGTGTCTACATGATTGAAGCTGACTTGAACATTCAGAAAGATGATTTGTTTTCTAAATTGCAGTGTGGGTCTTTATTCAAAATATTCTTCCTACGGAAGCATACAAACACAGAACTGTCACTACCACAAAGAAAAATGAGAAAAATATAAATCTTTCTATCTATTTATATATTATACATAAAGAAGGGAGAACAATTTGAAAAGTATAAGTTAGAAGTGATTTTATATGAATTAATAGTAAAAATTTTAAAAATATGATGATAGTGAGTTGCATTAGAAGAAATATTAAATGAGTGGTTCAACCGTGACAAGATGTAAAAAAAAAATGCACCTTTTTACTTTAGTGTAATTTAACTATGAGCCTAACATATTCATTTAAGGGTATCATTTGGATCTAAATCCGTTGAGAATAGCTATTCAGAAATTATTTTTATACATAAATTTACAGTATATTGACGAAGGAATATTTTTTCTGAGGTAACTGATTTATATAAATTCTGTAATCTCAATAATTATAAAAATATTATTTCACTTCCTACATTAGTTGTATAATAAATGATACGAATGTTCAGTGTTAAACTTCTTTATTTACTAATAATTGTCAAACCAAGTGGAAAAAAAAAAGCATAACGTTGTTATTTTGATACAATTATGATTTCACGGTGTGTCGATGATTATATATTATTACACATTACTTCAAATTATCTCTCTTATAATCAAACTTTAATGTTTTATTTTAAGTAATTATTTCTCCACAAAAAATTAACTATGAGCTGTTTTTCCTTGATATCAATCAACAATAAACTGTTATTAAGAATATTACAAAAACAAAATTGTAATTACAAGTCAAGTACATTATTTTCTTGAAACTTTTTAGAGATGACTTTCTATTGTATAAAATGCACGAGTAAATTAACTATTAAAAAACTAATTAAATAATTCTATTGTCAATAATTTATGAATTTATTCAATATATTTTTTATATGATTTCTAGAGACTAACAAGCTTGAGACCAAATGATTTGAGAGTAAATCGAGTGCTCACATCACATGAATTTGATGAGAAAAATTGAACACCCAGTGATTGAAATTATAATAGAGTTAGGCATAACAAAAATCAATTAATTAGTAATTATTATTTATTTATAACTAACTAACGGTTGGGCTTTATAAATGTAACATTGTTGATCACCGTGTTCCTCCACATTTATGCATGTAAAAAATAAAAAATATACTTTATGATTTAAGATACAAATAATTTAAGAAGGGGAAGTGATTGGTTAACAAAGTTTTTTAACAAACTTTTTGACAAATTACTAATTTAAGTAAAAAAGTATTATTTTATTAGAGTCTTTTGGTTAAAAAATAAAATGATAATCTAATTTAATTTCATTTATAGTAACTTTGTCAACTTTGTCAAAAAAAAATTTGTCAAAACATTATTTTCCTTTAAGAAATTATTTTTAACTTGAGTTATTTTTGGGATTTCTGAAGGTTTTAACCTCAGTTAAAGGTGTTACTCGCAATTTGCTTTTGTTAAAAAAAAAAATCAATGTCATTAATGGCTTACGAGCAGTTTTAACTACTCCTGGTAAGACATTATTTGTCTATAGTTTTGAAACCTTAAGTATTTACATGGGATTTCATAACCCCATTAATGTGTTAAATGTATTTTCAGTCTCTTACTTTTTTAGTGAAAATTAGAATTAGTTTTTTTTTCAAAAATTTGAACCAATTTAGTATTTTATCTTTAGAAATGCATGAATTTAGTCATTTTAATCATATTTTATTAAGTTTATTAGGGAAAACATTTCGAAAAATTCTCATTACATGTTATAAGAATCTTAATTGGTAGGTAATTCCGTTGTGGGTAATTATTTCTTTCAAAATTATAAAATTCGTAAGTATTTTTCTACAAAAAAATTTGTGAAAAGTGTTTTATACAAAATATTTTGCAAAAAAAAAACGCAGCAATTTCCTGCAATTTTTTTTCATAACAAAATGTTAAGTATTTCCTACGAAAAAAAAATTCAAAACAAAATTGGCATGAGACATGAATTTTTTAGTTGTGAAAAACGTGTTTGAAACGATAAATTAAACTTATCAAAACTTGGTTAAAATGACTAAATTTACGTATTTCTAAAACTGATGGACTAAATTGGTCAAAATTTCAAAAAGGAAGTATTTCTAATTTTTACCAAAAAGATAAAAAAACCAAAGACATATTTAACCCATTAAAAATGATACTACCAATTGTAAAAGATGTTGTACTCCTTCATACAATATAATGATATAATTATATAATTGTGTATTTAGATGTTTCCCTTGTTTTGTTTTAATCAGTAGGTTCCGTTTATTCTAAGAAAAAAAATATTAGTTTCACATTTGCAAAAATAAGAAGTTATGGTTTCTCTTCTAGTCTTGGATTAAAATCATAGTACAAGGCAGTGGACATATCATGATACATATAAAGGAGACGCACTTGCCTTTGTCGCTCTATCTACAACATAAGTTTGATGCCAACACCTAAACAAGGATTAGATGTAAATTGACTTGGAGAGTTATCATTATGTTTAGTGATGAAATGAAATTTACATCAAACTTTTGTCTTTTCTTTGAACATGTACCACGAATTCCACATGGGATTTCGCTTTCTCATAATACTTGCTTTTATTTGTATTATTTATGTTTCTAAGACACTTTCCTAATTACTTCAATTGAATTTTATGCATGACTAGTTTATATACATATTCAAACACGCACAGTTTCATTCCATGAAATTATTGGTGTTCATATTTAGATTTTGGTAACATGAAATTAAGTATTTACTGTTTAAATTCAAGTTAAAATTATTTTACTCTTTTATCCCAAATATGATGAGCAAGCTAAATTTGAGAGATGATGGGATGAATGTTGATGTGGTGTAGCGAGAGAAACATGAAGCAATGTCTCAAACAAACATGTTTCAATACTTTTAAAACAAGTCAAATTTTCCGTATTACTTAAATATCGCTGCTCATGGAGGCATGGTCCCTTCTAACCGATTTTGATCGATACTCTTAAAAGCTATAGCAAGGGAAGAGTCCTCTAAATGCATTGCAAAGAATATTATAAATAATTATAAATCGTTCAAGGCATGGTACTAGAAGAACTGTAATAAAAGTTAACAACATTAATGTAAGCAAATTTTACATTGTCATATTTTCATTAAATTTATCATGAATATTAAACAACAAAATTAACTCATAATTTTGATCAATTTTAGTATTTGGTACTTATCGTTTTTGTTTTTATATAAAAAATTAGTTCTTGGTTTATGATTTCCGTTTCTTTTGGATTTAGCAAATTTCTGTTGGGTTTAGCAAATATTAGACCATAAGGAAAGGGAAGAAAAATCATAGGCGTTAGGGTTGAATAAAAAATCCAATTTTCTTGATCTAATCCATTTCTGTTTTGACTCAATCAATTTAAAATTCATTTTATTAAAAATCTAATCTATTTCACTGTATGTGGATTTTAATATGATTTACATTTTATATATTTTATAGATTGGATATCTATTATCTAAATTCAGATTTTCAAATATAGATAATCCAAAAAATTTAATCAAAATTTTTAATTTAAATTTTTAGTTGGATTAGACTAAAGATCGAGATAAACTAGTCCAAATCTGGTTGTATTAAGTGGAGTATGTACAAAATTTGACCGTATTCAGTCAAAATCACTTATAGGGAGGATTTGCAAGACAGAAATGAATAGGAAAGAATACTAGGATTTCATTATTTTTCCATCTTCTTTCATATGCAAAGATTTGGAATTGATTTGTGTAAGATTACTATAATGCCTTTGATTATTTTTCGTTTCTTAATTCAAGTTGATTTACCTGGATGCTTTTTTTGCTTCTGCCCATTTCAAGCATTTACTCAACAAAAACAAAAGTTTAAGAATAAATATATTGTATTTTTATTAAATTTATTTTTTGTTATTTATTCATTTAAATATTTTTATAAAATAAATATAATTCATCTAAATATAATTTTATATTATTTTTAACATCAAAAATAATTTGATATTTTTTTCAATTAAACTTAACTTTTAATCAATCACATCAATCCAATCATTCACAAACTTAACTTTTAAATTTACTCATTTTCACTTCCAAATCTTTTAATAAAATTTTCAAACAGCTAATCTCGCTAGGGGCCTTCTCCCTGCACCTCCAACGATTCTTCAGTACCCCCAAAAATGACTCTTATACCCTTATTTACAACTGGGTGAGAGAGTGGGTGAAAGTGGTTACGACGCAGTAAATTTCATTTACTGCGTCACCAACATCCTGCACCCCCAAAACGTTACTTCTTCTACTCCGTTTCGTTTATTCTCCATCCCGTGTCCACTTTCATTTAAATTTTTGCTCTCTCATTCTTTGTGGTTCGTGGTGCCTCAGAGTTTTAATTTCTTTGTCCTTCATTCGTTCATTCTCTCTGCTGTTTCCTTCATTCGTTCATTCTCTCTGTTGTGGTCCCTCTTTTGGTTTGTATCACTTGCATTTATTTTTTTTAAAGAATGTTATTTATTCTCTCACTGTCTTTACTTTCCGTTCTTCATATTGTGATCGAAGGTTGTGTCGTTCTTTGAAGGAAGGTTGTTGTAAGTAACTCTGTTATCTTTCTCGAAGTGGTAGTTTCCATCCAGGTTAGCCTTCCAGCTTAGCCTTCCAGCTTAAACTTTTTCTTTTTCTGTTTGCTTTTGATGTGAAACGTATATAAGGAAATCTTTTATGAAACGGAGACTGAAATGCGTTTCAAACTTTTACAAAACGGAATACAAAAGCCGTTTAAAGAAAAAAATCAAAATGCATGCCAAACGGAATACAGATTCCGTTTCATAACACTCTGAAACGGATTCTGTAATCCGTTTCATAAAAAAAATTGCAAATCTTTTTATGAAACGGAATACAGAATCCGTTTCAGAGTGTTATGAAACGGATTATGTATTTCGTTTCATAAAAAAATTGCAATTTTTTTTGAAATGGAATACAGATTTCGTTTCTTAACACTGTGAAACGGATTCTGTATTCCATTTCATAAAAATTTTTTTTTTTATGAAACGGAATACAGAATCCGTTTCAGAGTGTTATGAAACGGAATCTGTATTTCGTTTCGCATGCATTTTGATTTTTCCCTTGATTATAAAATTACACCCCACCCCATTAATTTTAAACCTTACTCTCATGTTCGTAGCTGGTTCTGGGATGCTCTAAGTGACCTTTCTTAATTTAATAAGGATTTTCTTTTTCTCTGGGAAAGAGGAATCCTTTTCAGAATTTTATGAAACGGAAAGTGTATGCCGATAAATTTTGATTTTTTTCTTACACCCCATTCATTAAAAAATTACACCCTCACCTCATTGCTTTTAAACCTTAGTGGTAAATAAATTTTGCATCATAATCTCTTCAAAATTACACCCACACCCCATTTCTTTCTTCTTGATTCCATTTCGAGTTCCGACAACGTTTAATGAAAAGAAGTCGTGAATAAGATTGGTGGCATGCATGTACGTGTTGTCCTCTTCTTAGAAATAGAATTCAATTCCTTATTTGTATGGTTATTTTGTGCGACGGACGAAACACTGAAACATCAAAAAATCAAATTTTTTTTTCTAAACGGATTACATAATCCATTTCTCAAAGATGTGACACGGAATTTGTAACCCGTTTCACCAAGTTGCGTGTACTTTTTTGTCAAACGGGTTTTGGGAGCCGTTTCATATGTTTGTGACACAGAATAGGTATTCCGTTTCATACTTGGATTTTGTGTGTTGGTATTGAATGTTGATAAGTGTATGTTGTGTTATTGGTGAATTTTGAATGTGAATGAATTTATACTGTGCGATTGGTGAATTTTGTAACCTAAATCATGCAATCAGTTATGAATATCAGCATGCAATCAGTTTTCAATTTTTGATACGTGTTGCATTCACTCTTTTTTTTCTCTGATTTGTGTTGTATTCTTTATGCATTATTTTTTAATTGCATTATTTTTTAATATTCTTATGTATTATGTGGTTACCCTCGATGGGTTATTTACGTATTAAAATATATTTTTTTATTATAGTTCATTATGGAAGATCATCATTTTAGTTATTTGAGTTTCTTGGATTCTCAAGCGGACTCTTAACTAAATTGTAGTCTCATGTCAGAGTTTTCTGATTTTGTTCATGATATTTGCGAACAAGATTATACATCTCATTTTACAACCGATGATATTTTCCCAACACGTGAAGATTTGATTAAGTGGGTTAGAGAGGTTGCTTATAATCTTGGATTTGTTGTCATTATTCTAAGATCAAATAAATATAATGGACAACCAGGAAGAAAGACCCATGTATTATTAGGTTGTGAAAGAGGTGGAAAATATAGAAAATACAAGTGTGATGCAGAACCGAGTTTATCTGGGACAAGAAAATGTGATTGTCCCTTTAGATTGAGAGGGAGACCCATCTCTCAAGGGGAGGGATGGGTGTTGAACGTAAAATGTGGTTACCATAATCACGATGTCTCATCTACTCTAGTTGGTCACCCCTATGCGGGTAGGTTGAAG